>Ga0102934_1000034_pt1 | contig 63380 bp, 46 predicted proteins | sample SalPonR2_A_D1_MG_FD_78175 | JGI IMG/M metagenome (GOLD analysis project Ga0102934, IMG submission 78175) | Salt pond soil microbial communities from South San Francisco under conditions of wetland restoration - Salt Pond MetaG R2_A_D1_MG | ecosystem: Environmental > Aquatic > Marine > Intertidal... | reverse complement strand
TTTTTTAAGAAAACTGCTTAATTCATTAAATTGTGCAGCATTCTCAACGCCTACATTATAGCTGAGTTCTTTTATAGTAGGCTGGGGGCCCATCCAGACAATGTCATCCAGGCTCACATCATCGCCGAAAACATATTCCTTATCATTGTCAACATCAATTACACCGGCTAAGTCGGGGAGGTCAATTCCAAAGTAGTAAAGAAATGAACTGTCCTGGCGGAAGTGGTAATCATTACCGGCATAGTTCATCGGGCTTTCTCCATTACCAAGAATAAGAATGAGTCCGCTTTTTGTCTTCTCTTTCAGTCTTTTACGTCTTTCTATATAAACATCTTTTTTAAACATAGCACATAAATTTTTAGTAAGATTTACAGGTCTAAATTATAATTATTTCATGAGAAATTTGCAATGATTATGTTAAATATATTTTTGAATGGAAAAAGTATAATGGCGAAAATTGTAATATTTCTTTGAAAATCTTAAATTTGGTAATCTTATTCACTAACTTTAAAATTAATACGATGAAAAAGTACACACTTTTATTACTCATCCCGATCTTTTTTATTGGCTGTAAAAAAGAGAAACCTGCTAAAGAGGTTAAAAAGTACACCATTGATCAATTTATGGACAATGTTAGTATCCGCGGCAGTTCTTTTTCCCCGGATGAAAAGAAAATACTTTTCACCAGTAATGAATCAGGGGTTTACAATGCTTACGAGGTAAGTATTAAAGGAGGAGAACCCAAACAGCTTACCAAAAGGGAAGAAACCACTTATGCTATTTCCTATTTCCCGCAAGATGAAAGAATTTTGATGATGTCAGACCAGGGAGGAAATGAAATCTATCATTTGTATATGAAAGATAAAGAAGGAAATATTAAAGATTTAACCCCTTATGAAAATGCACGTTCTTCGTTTGCCGGCTGGAGCCATGACAGGAAAAGTTTTTTCATAGCTTCCAATAAAAGAAATCCGAAATATATGGATTATTATGAGGTTTCTTTGGAGGATATGAAACCTGAAATGATCTTTGAAAACAACAAAGGTTATGGCCTGGGAGCGATCTCTAACGATAAGAAATGGATGGCGTTTTCTAAAACAATTACCCGTTCGAATAACAACATGTACCTGTATAACCGGGAAACCGGGAAAATGAAGCTTTTGTCAGAACACGAGGGAGATATTCTTTATTCACCGGTTGATTTCAGCGCAGATAACAAAGATCTGTATTATTTGACAGATAAGGATAGCGAATTTAAATATCTGAGCAAAATGAACCTGGAAACCGGTGAATGTGAAAAGGTTTTTGAAACAAACTGGGACGTGATGTATGCTTCTCATTCCTATAATGAAAAATATCGCGTTATTGGAATTAATCAAGATGCGCAGACTGTTTTAAAAGTTTTTAATTTGGAAAAGGGAGAGGAAATGGATTTCCCGGATTTCAAAGGGAAAAACATCACATCGGTTAGTTTTTCAGAGAGTGAAGATTTGATGGCTTTTTATGTTTCTACTTCAAAAACACCCAGAAATTTGTATATCTATAACCTTGAAAAAGGTAAATATGAGAAATTGTCGAACTCACTGAACAAAGAGATTAACCCGGAAGACCTGGTGAAAGGGGAAGTTGTTCGTTATAAGTCATTTGACGGTACAGAGATCCCGGCTATTCTTTACAAACCTCATCAGGCCTCTGAAGAAAACAAAGTCCCTGCTTTGGTTTGGGTACATGGCGGACCCGGTGGACAGTCAAGAATTGGTTACCGAGCCTCCATTCAGTATCTTGTTAATCATGGTTATGCTATTATTGCTGTAAATAACCGTGGGAGCAGTGGCTATGGCAAAACCTTTTACCAGATGGACGACAGGAAGCATGGACAGGCAGACCTGAAAGACTGCATTTATGCCAAAGATTACCTGGCGAGAACCAACTGGACTGATACCAGCAAAATAGGAATTATAGGAGGTTCTTACGGGGGATATATGGTTGCTGCGGCCTTAACTTTTGAACCCTACGCTTTTGATGTGGGAGTTGATATTTTTGGTGTTACAAACTGGCTGAGAACCCTGAGGAGCATCCCTCCATGGTGGGAAGCTCAGAGAAAAGCTCTTTACAAAGAATTGGGCAATCCTGAAAAAGATTCCACATACCTGAAAGAAATATCGCCATTATTTCATGCTGAAAATATTCGCAAACCATTGATGGTCTTGCAGGGAGCAAATGATCCCAGAGTGCTTAAAGCAGAATCGGATGAAATTGTAGAGGAAGCAAGAAAAAATGATGTGCCTGTTGAGTATGTGGTTTTTGAAGATGAGGGGCATGGTTTCAGAAAGAAAGATAATGAGAAAGAAGCCTATAAAAAAATCCTGAAATTTTTGGACCAATATCTTAAAGGAGAAGAACAAGTTGAACAAAAATAAATTTTCTTATCATCTTTTAATTGAAAGCCGGGAATTTCCGGCTTTTTTATTGATGATTAAACTATTATAAAAAATAATTGTTAACCTTGTTTAAAAGGTGTTGAAAATCATATTGTAATGATTTTAAGGCCTCGTTGTTTTTTATTAATTTTATAGGCAAATGCCGAAGGATATGAATAAGCGTGTAGGGTTTTATACATCATCAAACTCGTGGCGAAATGTATTGCACTGGCAATTTACGAATGCCAAAGTACTGGCTGGTAAAGGGTGGGATGTCACTGTTTTTATTACAGGCAAAAACCGGCTGTACAAACGGCTAAAAAGCCAGGGAGTTAAAACAGTGGTTTTTAAAAAAACAGGATTGCTGATCCCTGATATGCTGAGATTTTCTGCATTGTTGAGGAAACATGAAATTACATCACTTTTTATTAATAGCAGCAAAGATATTTCTTTGGCCGGGTTGGCCGGACATTTGTGTGATCTAAAAAAAATAATTTTTAGAAGAGGTACAGTTACCAAGATCCGTTTTAATCTTTTCAACCGGATTGCTTTTAAGAAAGGATATATTACACATATTATAACCAATACAGAGGCCCACAAAACCAACATAGAGAATAAACGTTCCGCTTGTATTAGAAACACTAATTTTAAGGTGATTTACAACGGAATGGAACTAAGGAGTTTAGAGGTAGATCCGGGCCTGGTGCAAAAATACCGGAAAAATGGGGAAACTATTGTAGGCATTGCTGACGCCAGAGGTGCAGAAGAAAAATTGATAAAGTTTTTACGGTATTTTAAAAGCAGTCATACCTCAGAACATGACTTAAGATTCTTTATCTATAAGAGAAGTTCTTCTGACCATGATATAGAAAGAGAAGTTAACAAACTGGGGCTTAACGGAAGTGTGGTTTGGAGTGTACAGGAAAAGGGGATCGACCGTTTCCTGGATTCTATTGATGTGTTTTTATCATTTCAGGCAAGAAATGAGTTTAACTATCCGGTATTATATGCAATGGCTCACTTTAAACCGGTTATTGCACTTGCAAATGGAAGCAATACCGAAATAATACAAAGTAATGAGAATGGATTTTTATATAGCGAGGAAGATTTGAATTCGGCCTTTCACAAATTAAAAATACTTTCTGATAAAAATTACAGGGAAAAAATTGGGAAAAATGCCAGGGAAACCGTTGAAAAAAAATTTAATTTTGACACCTCCATTGAAAAAATAGAATCTGTTATAGAATAGTAATAATTGTTGGAATACCCAATTTACTAATGATAATTTAGAAGTTTATGAAAGAGGATATCCGGGAAGCTTTAGCTGTTTTAAAAAAAGGAGGAACTATTTTGTATCCTACTGATACCATCTGGGGTATTGGATGCGACGCCACTAATCCCGAAGCAGTAGAAAAAGTTTATAAGCTAAAGGGAAGGGATAAAGAAAAATCAATGTTGGTGTTGGTTGATTATCCATCAAGAATTGACAGGTATGTGGATGAGGTGCCTGAGATAGCTTATGACCTTGTAGAATTGTCGGAAAAGCCCTTGACTATTATTTACCCGAATGCTCAATTTTTGGCTGAAAATTTGATCGCTGAAGATGGGAGCATCGGAATAAGAGTCGTGAACGATCCTTTCTGCCAGGAGCTTATTACCAGGTTTAAGAAACCTATTGTCTCTACCTCTGCTAATATAAGTGGAGTGAAAGCTCCTTCAATTTTTTCGGAGGTAAAGCAGGAAATAATAGATGCCGTAGATTATGTAGTTCAATGGAGACAGGATGACGTAATACAAAATCCTCCCTCAGGAATAATCAAATTAGGAACCAGAGGTGAGGTAGAGGTCCTAAGAGAATAAATTGTTCAGAATACATATTGCTTACTATTATTTGAATAAATAACCCAACTTAACAAGAGACTTTTGCGAAAGAAAAAAGCCCCGGGGTGATAAACTTCCGGGACTGTCTGAATAACAGGTATATATTGGTTTTAAGTGCCTGATTTAAAGACGGATAATTCTGTCCGCTATTTAATTCTTTTCATTTAACGTTTTGTCTGTGTAAGGAAAAATAAAATCAATCGATATTTCTTACATTACCTGATCCTGAAACATTCGCATCGATAAGTGCATTACCTTTGTATTTTATTCCTCCACTGCCCGAAATGTCAGCGTCAATTTCTTTTTCAGAATATATGATACACGAGCCCGATCCGCTAATATCAATGTCTGCATAATTTATTTTCAGGTTTTCACCGTTATACTCACCGGATCCTGAGATGTCTAAATCTAGTCTTTCTACTACTTTTTTTCCTGCAAGGTGGACTTCTCCGGAGCCCGATATATCAACATCCATTTCACCCGTCAAAAGGTCATTGATGTGAATCTCGCCACTACCACTAATTCCCAGATTCATCATTTTATTTTGAATATTTGTTTTGGCCAGCAGTTCTGCAGAACCTGATATATCAATCTCTTTAATTTCAGGAGTTGTTATTTTAATCTTGATTTCTTTGGTAGAGTTAAAGAAGCTGAATGGTTTGTCGTATTTTATTATCAGCTTTTTATTTCTCACCCTGGTAACAATATCCTTTAGAACATCTTCATCTCCATTCAGCAAAACCTGGGTTTTATTTCCCTGGTATAGTTCAATTTTGGCATCTACAGAAATACTGATGGCATCAAATTTATCTACCTGTCTGTCTTCTGTTTTGTTATCAGCAAAAGCATTTGTTGCAAAAAAGTTTGCAAAAATGAATGTTGTCAGTAAAATAATTGTTCTTGTTTTCATGGGATTTTCTTTTTATGTGAAAAAATATTTACTGGTTTTATTTTTAAGGACGACCACCTATTTGAGATGTTGCATTATAAAATTTTATATTTTTGGACAAATGCTAAAGATATGGAGAATCAATCCTTTCATTTTTTTCATCAGACCCCTGTGCAGATAAGGTTTAATGATATTGATATTATTGGTCATGTGAACAATGCAGTATATCAGAACTTTTTTGATTACGGCAGGTTAAATTATTTTACAGATGTTTTTGGTTATAGAATGAACTGGCGGGAAAAAGTACTTGTTCTTTTAAAAATAGAAATTGAATATTTAAAACCAATTGATTTGCATGATAACATCAGAGTACTTACAAAAGTATATCAGATGGGGAACAAAAGTTTACGTATGCAGCAGCACCTTGTCGGCGAAGAAAATGACGACTTAAGATGTATTAACCAGGGAGTATTGGTTGGTTATAGCTATCCGGAGGATGAAACCATTCCGCTTGAATCTCATTGGCGGGAGCGAATTATTAAATTTGAAAAAGATATCAGTTTTTAATAGAATGTAATACTTATTCCACGTGAATTTGATGTAAGTATAACAGCCAAAGCCCCGGTATTCAGATAGGCATAGTCTGTTATGAGAAAGAGCTGATGTTTTTGAAAGTTTTCTGTCTAAATGTTAATTAGCTAGAAGGTTAACTGTTAAATCTAAGTCAGGTTATTCCAGGTCCAATAGTCCTTCAGGAATATGAATTTTTATAATTTCTTTTCCTTCGTCGATAGAAATCAGGGTATTTTCGTTGAAAGGGACCTCAATGGTTTTATCTTCATACCTTACCTGTAAGAGATTATTTGATGGAATGTTTATAATATCAATTACTTTTCCTATTTCTTCATTATCCTGGTTTATAAGTTTGAAACCCTTCAGGCTAATGTTATCAGCATTATGATTACCAGATTTGTTTTTCTGGCCTTCCTGAACATACCAATCTTTTTTTATAAGGTATCTTGCCTCTTCAGCATTATCAATATCTTCTATTTTAAGAATAACCGATCCTGAACTTTCAGAAATAACATCTTCAATAAAAAAAGGAACCAGGGCCTGGTCTATTTCTATGAATATGAAATCTTCCGGAGAAAGATCGCCGGATAATTTTGTATCCCTGCCAAGAATTATTTCCCCATTTTTCCCATGTGTTTTAAGGACGCTACCGGCTTTTATGCATTTCTCAGGTTTCATAATACTTGAAAAGATGATCGTTAAGGTTTTTATGTATCAAATACCCCGGCTTTATGGGCCGGGGTAGTAAAAATCAATAAAGTATGATTAATTTTATTCGGAAATTACTGATGTAAAGAAAGATTATTCCTCTTTTTTATCTTCAGAACCTTCTTCTTTTTTCTCTTCCTTTTCTTCCTTCTGTTCTTCCTCTTTTTTCTCTTCCTTGGCTTCTACTTTTTCTTCAGCCTTCTCTTCTTTCTTCTCTTCAGCCTTCTCTTCTTTCTTCTCTTCAGTCTTCTCCTCTTTCTTCTCTTCAGTCTTTTCCTCTTTAGCTTCAGCTTTTTCTTCCTTCGCCTCAGCTTTTTCTTCAGTCTTTTCTTCTACTTTTTCTTCTTTTTCTTCAGCTTTGGCTTCCTCTGCTTCACTTTCTTCAGCAGCTTTTTCGGCATTTTGCTTAGCTATTTCCTGTGCTCTTTCTTCATTAACTTTTTTCTCGGCTTCCAGTTTTTGTTTTGCCACCTCTTTCTTCTTATTGATGGCTTCTTCTCTTTGTTCATTGATTTTCTTTTCTTTCTCTTCCATCCAGTCGTTGAATTTCTTCTCTGCTTCTTCTTCTGTTAAAGCCTTTTTTTCAACTCCTTTCAACAGGTGCTTTTTATACATCACCCCTTTGTAAGAAAGAATAGCCCTGCAGGTATCAGTTGGTTGCGCACCCTTCTGAACCCACTTCAAAGCTTTGTCAAAATCTAACTCAATGGTTGCCGGATTTGTAGCAGGATTGTACATTCCGAGTTTTTCAATGTACCTACCATCACGTGGTGCCCTGCTATCTGCAGCCACTATATGATAAAAGGGCTGCTTTTTCCTTCCTCGTCTCGTTAATCTAATTTTTACAGGCATGTTTTTTACTTTGTTTTAAAATTCTTAAGCTTTTTAAAATTCGTGCCGCAAAGATATAATTTTTTTTATTCATAATAATATTTTTCCAATTTTATTCAAACTTAATTACTTATATATTTTATCAAAAATTATTAACAAGCCCTTTGAACACCTTTCATATTTCGTAACTTTATCTGTGAAAATATTAAGTCTAATTTGTTGAAATTGAAAGGATAACAAGTATGGGTAATTTTACTCATTTGCATGTGCACACCCAGTATTCTATTCTCGATGGTGCTTCGGATATTTCCGATTTGCTGGCAAAAGCTGTTGATGATGGAATGAAAGCAGTGGCTATTACAGATCACGGGAATATGTTTGGTGTGAAGGAATTTTATAATGAGGCAAAAAAACAGGGAATAAAACCTATTATTGGCTGTGAGATGTACCTGGCGGAAGACAGCCGCTTTGACAAATCCGAGAAGAAGGACAGAAGCGGATATCACCTTATTGTTCTTGCCAAAAATAAAACCGGGTATGACAATTTAATTAAGCTGGTATCGTATGCCTGGACAGAAGGTTTTTATTATACTTCGCGTATAGACAAAGATTTGCTGAAAAAATACAGCGAAGGCCTGATTGTTAGTTCTGCATGCCTGGGGGGTGAAGTACCTAAAGCAATTATACAGAAAGGGAAAGAAGCAGCCAAAGAGGTGATCCGGGAATACAAGGAGGTTTTTGGAGATGATTTTTACCTGGAGTTGATGAGACACCCTTCCGGAAGACCTGAAAAAGACAAGGAAGTATATGAGGTTGAGGAAGAGGCAAATAAAGTAATGATCGAACTTGCTAAAGAATTGCAGGTAAAAGTAATTGCAACAAATGACGTTCACTTTATTAATGAGGAGGATGCCGAAGCTCATGATCGCCTGATATGTTTGAACACAGGGAAAGATCTGGATGATCCTGACCGGATGACCTACACCAAACAGGAATTTTTTAAGACAACAAGTGAAATGACTGAGTTATTCAGTGATATCCCTGAAGCAATTGAGAATACACAGGAGATTGTAGATAAAGTGGAAGATTATGAACTCGACCGGGAACCTTTGATGCCTTACTTCCCCCTGCCAGAAGGCTTTGAGAATGAGGATGATTATTTACGACATATTACTTACGAAGGAGCGAAAGAACGATACGGTGAAATAACTGATGAAATTAAAGAAAGACTCGACTTTGAATTGTCAGTAATTAAAGGAATGGGATTTCCGGGATATTTTCTTATTGTTCAGGATTTTATAAATGCAGCAAGAGGGTTGGATGTTTCTGTAGGGCCCGGCCGCGGATCTGCTGCAGGTTCTGCAGTAGCTTACTGCATAAAAATCACAGATATTGATCCTATAAAGTACGACTTACTGTTTGAGCGTTTTCTGAATCCTGATCGGATTTCTATGCCGGATATTGATATTGATTTTGATGAGGATGGAAGGGATGAAGTACTGAATTGGGTTGTGGAGAAATATGGAAAGGAGAAAGTTGCACATATTATCACATTCGGAACCATGAAGGCCAAGATGGCAATCCGGGATATTGCCAGGGTGGAAAAAGTACCGTTAGATGTAGCAGATAAACTGGCCAAGCTGATCCCTGAAGGACCCGGAATCAATTTTGAAAAAGCTTATGATGAGGTTCCCGAATTGAAAAAATACCGCGATAATGGTGATGAAATGGTACGGAGAACGCTCAAATATGCTGAAGTTCTCGAAGGTTCGGTGAGACAAACAGGACTGCACGCCTGTGGTGTTATTATTGGTAAAGATGATCTCCTGGAACATATCCCGGTTTGTACCTCGAAAGATACTGATTTGCGAGTTACTCAATATGATGGAGATCATGTAGAATCTGTCGGAATGCTCAAGATGGATTTTCTCGGGCTGAAAACCCTTTCGATTATAAAAGATGCTGTTGAAAACATTAAAGAGTCAAGGGGAATTGAAGTAGATATTGAAAATATTACCCTGGAAGATAATGAGACCTTTGAATTATACAGCCGGGGCGAAACAACTGCTCTTTTCCAGTTCGAATCTCCGGGAATGAAAAAGAACCTGCGAACACTTAAACCAAATCGTTTTGAGGATCTTATTGCAATGAATGCCCTCTACCGGCCCGGTCCAATGGATTATATCCCCAGTTTTATTAAACGAAAACACGGGAAGGAAAAAATTGAATACGATCTTCCTGAAATGGAGGAATATCTGAAAGAAACCTATGGAATAACCGTTTACCAGGAGCAGGTGATGTTGTTGTCTCAAAAACTTGCGAATTTTTCCAAAGGACAGGCAGATTCATTAAGAAAAGCCATGGGGAAAAAGAAGAAAAAACTCATGGAGGAACTTAAGGAGAAGTTCTTTGCCGGATGTAAGGAAAATGGTTATGACTTGAAAATTATTGAAAAAATATGGAATGACTGGGAGTCATTTGCCCAATATGCATTTAACAAATCTCATTCCACCTGTTATGCTTATGTCTCTTATCAGACAGCCTACCTGAAAGCACATTATCCTGCCGAATATATGTCTGCTGTACTAAGCAGAAATACTACCAATATTGAAAAGGTAACTTTGTTTATGGATGAGTGCCGCAGGATGGGAATCAGGGTGCTTGGGCCTGATGTGAATGAAAGTAAACTCAAATTTAATGTAAATGATGAAGGAAATATCCGTTTTGGTCTTTCAGCGATAAAAGGAGTAGGAGAAAGCGCTGCGGAAAAAATCATCGAAGAGAGAACAAAGAATGGAAATTACAGGGATATTTACGATTTTATAGAAAGGGTGGATCTGCATTCGGTTAATAAAAAAAGTATTGAATCACTGGCAATGGCAGGCGCTTTTGATAATCTTGGAAATATTAACCGCTCCCAGTATTTTGCGGAAAATGGTAAAGAGATAACTTTCATTGAAACACTTGTAAGATATGGAAGTAAATATCAAAATGATAAAAACACACAACAACAGTCACTGTTTGGAGATAGTAGTGCTGTTGAAATTTCTAAACCACAGATTCCGGAAGCATCTGAATGGGATAAGCTCGTAAAATTAAATAAGGAGAAAGATCTTGTCGGGATTTATATTTCAGCTCACCCTCTTGATGATTTCAAGATTGAAATGGAACATTTTGTCAGAACGGAACTTAAAGACCTGAATAGTGATTTTAACAGTTTTAAGAACAAAGAGTTAATAGTCGGGGGAATTGTTACTTCAGTGAAACATGCTGTAAGTAAGAACAATAAGCACTATGGGAGGTTTACATTACAGGACTATACAGATACTTATGAATTTTTTCTTTTTGGTAAAGATTACCAGGAATTCAGAAAGTTTTTATACCAGGATTATGCCTTGCTTATTAAAGGGAGGGTTCAGCCAAGGTTTAATGATCAGGAACGCCTGGAATTTAAAGTGAAAGAAATACATCAGCTAAGTGAAGTGCGCGAAGATTTGTTGAGAAATATCTATGTAACAGTTCCTGTTGAAGAGTTGAGCCAGGATTTTATTGATGATTTGAAAGAACTGACAATGGAAAAAGGAAACGTGACCTTACATTTTAAAATCAAAGATTTAACTGAAAATATTTCAGTTGAGATGTTTAGCAGGAACAAAGGAATTCATATAACCAATGAATTAATAAATTATCTTGAAGAAAATTCTGCTGTGCAATATTCTTTGAGTTAAACTTTTTTAATTTATTTTTGTAGAAATATTTCTTTTTGAAACACTAAAATTTAATACTATGACAATAGAAGTTACAGATTCCAATTTTGAGGAGAAGGTTTTAAATTCAGATGTGCCGGTAATTGTTGATTTATGGGCAGAATGGTGTGGGCCATGTAAAATGGTCGGACCTATAATTGATGAGATTGCTAAGGAATATGAAGGGAAAGTAGTTTGTGCAAAGCTTGATGTGGACAATAATGCAGAAACACCTACCAAGTATAGGGTAAGAAACATTCCGACAATTCTTTTCTTCAAAGACGGTGAGTTAAAAGATAAACAGGTAGGAGCTGTGCCCAAAAACACACTTACACAAAAATTAGAGGCATTGCTATAAAAGATAGAGACCAATAATAAAAAAATGCCCCGTATTTTATGTTGCGGGGTATTTTTTATGAGTTATAAATTTCCAGCGCTTCTTTTAGTGTACATGGTTCTTTGTCCACTGTAAATATTTTAATTCCTGCTGCTTCAAGAGTGGATTTTGCTTTTGGTCCTACATGACCAGTTACAAGCACTTCAGTTTTAAGCTGAGCAGCCTTCTGAGCTGCATTCGTACCTGCACCATGAGAGGCATTTACATTTTCGTTTTCAAACCATGTGGTTTCCCCAGTAGTGGTATCATATAGTAAAAAGCCACTGGCTCTTCCGAAACGGGGGTCTAAATCAGAACCCCATTCTTTTCCCTTTGCTGTAAAAAGAATTTTCATAAACAGATAAATTAGAATTTAAAAAAAATAACCCGGAAAAAGACCGGGTTTTTATTTTGATTACTTTTTTTATTTTTTGTTAGCTCCGTTATAGCCCCATTTTACATAAATGGAACCCCAGGTAAAACCTGCGCCAAATGTTGCAAGAATCAGGTTATCCCCCTTGTTGAGTTTTTCTTCCCATTCCCAAAGGCAAAGCGGGAGGGTTGCAGCAGTAGTATTGCCATAGCGTTGGATATTGATCATCACCTGTTCTCTTTTAATACCCATTCTTCGGGCTGTGGCTTCAATAATTCTCATGTTCGCCTGGTGGGGTACCAGCCATGAAAGTTCTTCAGGAGCTATATTGTTTCTTTTCATGATCTCAACTGAAACATCAGCCATGTTTGCAACAGCAGCTTTAAATACAGGTTGTCCTTCCTGGTAAATAAAATGTTCCCTGGCATCAACTGTTTCATGAGATGCTGGTTTTACCGAACCTCCTGCTTTCTGATGTAAATGTTTTCTTCCCGAACCATCAACCTGCATAATTTCATCCATTACGCCATAGTTTTCCTCTGTTGGTTCAAGTAAAATGGCACCTGCTCCGTCACCAAATATCGGACAGGTAGCTCTGTCCTGGTAATCTACTATAGAAGACATTTTTTCCGAACCAACCACAATAGCTTTTTTGTATCTGCCTGATTCGATAAATTTTGAAGCAGTAGAAAGGGCGTAAAGAAAACCTGAGCAGCCTGCATTCAGATCGAAGCTGAAAGCGTTTTTTATACCCGTTTTATCACTGATTATATTAGCTGTAGCAGGAAACTGCATGTCAGGAGTTACCGTGGCACATACTACCAGATCAATCTCATCCGGAGAAGTATTTGTTTTTTCCAGTAACTGGTTTACTGCTTTATAGCCCATGTCGGAGGATCCTTTTCCTTTTTCCTTCAGGATCCTTCTTTCTTTAATTCCAATTCTCGTCATGATCCATTCATCAGAAGTATCAACCATTTGGCTGAGTTCATCATTGGTCAGTCTATATTCAGGGACATAAGCACCTACTCCAGTGATTGTTGCATTTATTTTACTCATTGAAATGCCTCCTTAATTTTCTCGGATAGATTGGCTTCTATCACTTGTTTAGTATGTAATATCATGTTTTTTATTGCCACATCATTGGATATTCCGTGTCCAATGATAATGTTCCCATTGACTCCTAAAAGAGGGGTTCCTCCGATGTTTTCAAAGTTAAATCTTTCGAAAAAGTCATCGTTAATATTTCTTTTGCGCAATATTTTGTAGAATGCTTCAGCTTCTTTAAGTATTGTGTTTCCAACAAATCCGTCACAAACCAGGACATCAGTTTTTGAGTCAAATATCTCATTTGCTTCAATGTTTCCAATGAAGTTGAAACGCCGTGTGCCATTCATTAGTTCATAAGCGGATTTAACTACAAGATTTCCCTTCTCTTTTTCAGCTCCGATATTCAATAGGGCAACTCTTGGATTTTCTTTGCCGTAAACCTGATTGGCATAAATGGAGCCTATCAGACCATACTGAAATAATACATCCGGTTTACAATCCGGGTTAATGCCTACATCAAGCATGATGGCAAAGTCCCCGTTGAGTTGTGGTAGCGATGCGCTGATTACAGGTCTGATAATTCCGGGTAAGGATTTGACTGTGTACATTGCACCAACCATCATGGCTCCTGTATTTCCTGCACTTGCAAAACCATCCAGTTCGTTGTTTTCGAGTAGCGAAAATCCCAGGTTAATGCTTGATTTTTGTTTTGTAACAAAAGCTTTGGATGGATTTTCACCATTTTGAATAACTTCCTTTGAATGAATAATTTCAAAATGGTTTGTTGAGTAATCTTTGTCGGTTAGAATTTTTTTAATATGAGTCTCATTCCCAATTAATACCAATTGGGCGTCGGAATTGAGTTCTTTATGAGCTAAAATTGCTCCCGAAACAGTTACGTCAGGAGCAAAATCACCACCCATAATATCTACACCAATCCTCATCACTCAGCTGTCATTTTAACCTTCAATCTCTTTCTCAATGGCCATTTGTCCTCTGTAAAAGCCACATTCAGGACAAACTCTGTGGTAAACATGGGTTGCGCCACAATTATCACAGGCTACCATTTTGGGTGCGGTTCCCTTAATATTGGTTCTTCTCTTGTCTCTTCTCTGCTTCGATGTTTTTCTTTTTGGATGTGCCATTTTTCACCTAATTAATTTCGTTTAACAAATAAATTCTTCAATTTATCCCACCTGGGGTCCGTTTTATCTTTATCTTCTTGTTTATATTGTTCTAATAAATCTAACATATCCTGGTTGCATGTGCTGTTCCCGTCTTCATCATCAGGGTGGATGCGCTTTAAAGGCAGCGTCAGGTGAATGCTTTCGTAAAAGTACTGGGCTAAATTAATGTCCGGTTCATCCGAAAGCACAATAATTACATCTTCACTGTCTGCAGTGCCTTCGTGCTTTACATACAATTTTCCGTTGTAATCAATTTTGAAGTCGAAAAAATCAAGGCATCGGTCGCACTGAACTTTTACTGTTCCCTGAATAGAAATATCCAGGGTAATCACTCTTGATTCTTTAGTCAGGTCGACTTTTGCTTCAAGTTCGCCCGATTGAATTTCAGACTTCTCAAAAGACTCAAAGAACTTATCATCAATGCTGAACTGGTATTGATAATTCCCAAGTTCCAGCTCTTTATGATTAATCTTATATTTACTTAAATAATCCACGCTCACAAACCAAAATATCCGTGCAAAAGTATAAATTAATATTTGAATGAAAAAGAAAAAAAAATCAATATTTCATGAAATTAATAAAATTATATGTCTTCTTTGTTTTAATTCTCAATATCTTTGTGCAATCTGGCCGAGTTAACAGCCAGTTATTTTTTGGAGATTAATAAATTATTTATGAGAAGAATTATTTTTTTATTGACAGGTTTGTATTTTGTATTGACATATAATCTTCACGCACAGGATACTCTTACATTTATGCATTATAATTTGCTTTATTATGGGAAAGACACGGATTTTTGCAACCAGACTAATAATGAGATTAATGAAAAAAATGAGAACCTTGCGACCATAATTAATTATTTGGAACCAGCCATTTTTTCTGTTAATGAACTGGATGGAGAGGGTGTTTCTCCTGTATCCGACGACAGCAAATACTTGCTGGATAATGCCTTGAATGTAAACGGAAAAGATCACTACAGAAAAGTTCCTTTTCAGGAAATTTATCTTGCCAATACGCTTTATTATAATTACAAAAAAGTAAGATTGTACACCTATGACCCGATTCATATATATGTGGAAAACGAAAAAATATTTAATGCTTATACCTTTTATTATAATTCTGAAAGTTTAGCGACCGGAGACACGACCTTTTTTACGTGTTTTGTAATGCATTTGAAGGCTGGATCGGGTTATACTTTACAAAGGAAGGATGAAGCAGAAGTTTTTATGGATTATATTGAAAATGAAATTGCAGAGCCTGGGAATTTTATCTTATTAGGAGATCTGAATATTTATTATTCTAACGAACCAGGTTTTCAAACCTTAATTAATCCATCCCAATTAGTATATCGTTTTAATGATCCCCTGAGGCTTACAGGCGACTGGCATAACAACAGTGAATTTAGTGATTACCATACGCAATCTACTCATACGTATGGGGAATGTTTTTCTTACGGAGGAATGGATGACCGCTTTGATTTTATCCTTTTATCGGATTATATTATGAACGGGAGTCATGCAATGGAGTATATACCTGGCAGCTATAGGGCTATAGGGCAAGACGGAACTTTTTTTAATTCTTCCTTAAACACAAACAACAATAGTAGTGTTCCTGATTCTGTCGCAGAAGCGCTGTATGACTTTTCCGACCATCTGCCGGTAAGTTTAAAGATTGGGTTTGAAAGAAATCCGGTAAGTGAACTGATTCTGAATGATGTATTTTTTGATCCGGTTAAACCGACCCCAAAGGATAGCGTAAAAGTTTATGCGAATATTTTTGATACAGAGGATCAATTAGAAGCTGTCCGGGTAAAGTGGGGAACAAGCCAGGGTTCTTTTTCCGACAGTTCTGAACTTTATATGGAAGGAAATTATTACACTGGCCTTATTCCCCCTTATGAAAATGGAGAGGATGTTTATTTTAAAATATTTGGATTAAACAAAAATGAAGAAATAATTTTATCTTCAGAGGAATATTATTATAAGGTACAGATTGTGAGTAATATTACAGAAGAAGGGAAGCATTTTAAGGTCGGTATAAATACGATGGTATATGATTATTTGAATATTAAAACACAGAATTTTCCTTATAATTCTTCTGTTTTAAGAGTTTATACGTTAGACGGAAAATTGATTTTTCAGAAAGCATTGTATTTTTATAGTAATCATGAAAGAAAAATTTACTTAAATTTTTCTGCAGGAAATTATGTTTACGAATTAAGACATGAAGGAGACATTGTAAAGTCTGGTATTTTTTATAAGTATTGATGTATGTGTTTTAGGAAGTTATTATTGTTTGGTTTGTTTATTCTGTTGCCTTTTCAGTTTTTTGGTCAGTACTTTACAATGGGTGAAGATCCTGCAAGAACTAAGTGGTTCCAGATAAAAGCCCGTCATTTTCAAATTATTTTTCCAGAGGATTACAAAGAACAGGCAAACTATACAGCCAATTTGCTGACATATTTTTATGATCGTGTGAACCAGGACCTGGAAGCAGAACCACAAAAGATATCCGTGATTATACATAATAAATCTGTAACATCCAATGGCTTTGTTGCGCCGGCTCCCGATCGGATGGAGCTCCACACACTTCCGCCTCAGGATAATGCTGTTGTGCCCTGGCTGGAACATCTCTGTATTCATGAATTAAGGCATGTTGTGCAGATAAGTAAATTAAGGCAGGGTATAACAAAGATTTTTAGTTATTTGCTAGGTGAACAGGCTGTTGCAGGAGTAGCAGGGATGATTCCTATGTGGTATCTTGAGGGAGATGCAGTTATTTCAGAAACCGATTGGACACAGGGAGGCAGAGGATCGTTGCCAACCTTTTCAAAAGAATTAAGAGCCCATTTCCTTGATAATGAAGAGGATTATTCTTATAACAAAATGTTAATGGGGTCTTTTAAGAATTACACTCCCGACCATTATCGTTTGGGGTATCATATGGTTCGTTATGCCCGTGAGAAATTCGGAGATAATATTGTAAAAGATCTGGAGAATTATGTGGCAAAACATAGTTTTTTATTCTTTCCTTTTCCCCTGGCACTTAAAAAATCAACCGGTCTTTTTCCCGGAGCTCTCTACAAAGAAGCTTTTTCTTATTATGACTCATCCTGGACAGCTTCTTATGACACTCTTGAGTTGAACAGGCAAAATGAAATAACAGAAAGAAAGAGCGATGAATATATTAGCTATACCTCGCCCATATTTTTTGATGATACTACCATCCTGGCTTTGAGAAAAGATTTGAGTCATTCTGCAGCTTTTGTAAAAATAACTCCCTCTTCAGAGGAAAAACTATTTATTCCCGGTAAAATGACCAGCCGCCGGTTTTCCTATGCGAATCATAAAATAGCATGGTCAGAAATGCAACCTGATTTGAGGTGGGGAAACAGGAGTTATTCAATAATCAAAGTACTTGATTTAAATACAGGAAAAGTAAATAAGTTATCATCTAAGACAAGGTATTTCGCTCCTTCCTTATCGGGAAACGGAAAAATCGCCTCTATAAAAATTAATGATTCTCAATCTTATGCCTTAGTAATACAGGATACTGAAACGGGGGAAATTATTAATGAGTATCCATCTCCCGATGGTTATTTCATTCAAAAGCCTGAGTGGGGCAATAATAGTAGTTTTGTATATGTTGCAGGTCTTTCGGGAAAGGGAAAGACTGTATACAGACTGGACCTTTCCAGTAAAAAATGGGAACAGGTGCTGCCTGTTACCAAATATGATATTCAGGACCTCTCCCTGTCCGGTGATTATTTATATTTTCATGCAACCTATTCGGGAATCGACAATATCTATGCAAAAAATCTGGATACAGATTCTGTTTTTAAGATTACAAATGCCCGCTATGGCGCAATGTTCTCAGATGTAAAACATGACCGGCAATTAATCTATTCTAATTATTCTGCTGAAGGATATAAAATTTATCAAAAAAACTTAACAAAAGAGGCATATTCCTTTTTCGATGTTGACAGCATTAAAAACAGCTATAAACAAAATTATTCTGAACTGCCCGACAGAGGTAAAATTGTAACTAAGGAATATTCAATTAAAAGATACAGAAAATGGAAAAATCTGTTTAACTTTCATAGCTGGGCTCCATTTTATGCTGACTACAGTATTTCATCACAAAGTGTTTCCAGCGTTTCTCCGGGAGTTTTATTATTGTCGCAGAATGACCTTGGAACGGCACTTTCGACAATAGGTTATTCATATAATTCCGGAGTTCACAAGTTTCATACTCAATTTCATTATACAGGATGGTATCCAAAATTTAGCATAAAGTCTAATTATGGAGGAGACCCGGAAATTTTTACATCAGCAATGCATAATTTGGTTCACCAGGCAGTTAATACTTATTTTGATCTGCAGTTTGATATTGCTGTTCCTTTTACCTTAGAAAAAGGCAAATATACCACGAAATTGACCTCCTCTGTTAATTATGATTATAAGAGAAATTATTATTTTGACTTCGATGAAATGAAATACCAGGAGGGAATAAACCTAATTGATTATAATCTTTTTTTATACAGGCTCAGGAGCATGGCATACAGAGATATTCAGCCTAAAACAGGATTTATAATTGATTTGAACGCAAGAACTTCTCCTTTTAATGATAACATTACGGGTAGTTTGTATTCAGCCAAAGGGCGTTTATTTCTCCCGGGTTTTTTTGAAGACCATGGGATAAAATTATCTGCAGGATTTCAGCATCAATATCCGGAAGCTCTGATATTTGGCAATTATGTGCGTCATCCAAGGGGTTATATAGAAAACTATGATGAACAATTGTACAGTTATAAAATAGATTATGCTCTGCCTCTTTTTTATCCTGATTGGTCTGTTGGTTCTTTGCTATATATTAAAAGATTTAAACTAGGTCTTTTCTATGATTATGCCATTGCAAAGAATAAGCATTATGTTGATAATTTAATAAGAAAAACCTGGCAAAGCGAAATTTTTCAATCTTATGGAATAGAGCTTACAACTGATTTTCATCTAGCGCGAATGTTTTTTCCCTTGAATGCAGGGATACGTTATTCATATTTACCCTATCTGGATCATACGAACATTGAATTTATTTTTTCTGTAGATTTGTATAGGATATATACGAATTCAAAATAATTGTATGTTGATATGATAGTTAGCGATTTATTTTTTGATATCAATATTAGCAAGTCTTTGTTGATTTATCTCGGCTCGGTATTTGCTGGAGGGCTTATCTTATTATGGATTATCAGGCGTTCTCTACGTAGTATTGAAAACAGGGGGACTAACTTTATCCAGCGGCTGAAGGTTTTTGAGCCCATAAAAACGAAGAAACCAAAGACAAAGCATCCCAAAAGCCAGAGGGCAAAGGCTCTTCAGAGTTTTTCATCGCGTTTTACTATTGTGAAAAGAATCATACTGATTTCTTATCTTATAATTTGGTTTATTATATTTGTTTTCCCCTTTTTTGGAGGGATTCCTGCCACAGTCGTTTCTGTTTTAGCAGCAGTATTGGCAGCTGTAGTTGGTATTGCAGCCCGTCCATTTCTTGAGAATCTCATTGCTGGTGTAGTGATTACCTTTAGCCGTCAGTTTAAAACAGGCGATACTGTTTTGATAGACCAGGAATATGGTACGGTTGAAGATATAACTATTACCCACTCGATAGTAAAACTCTGGAACTGGAAACGACTGATTATTCCTAACAGCCGGATGCTTAACAAAGAAATGGTAAGTTATACAACAAAAGACAGTTATATCTGGGCGCATGTTGAGTTCTGGGTTTCGTATGAAGCAGATATTGAGCTTGTTGAAAAACTTTCGCTGGAAATTGCAAATAATTGCGAATACAAACATGGCGAGTCAGGCGTAAAATTCTGGATTATGGAAATGGCAAAAGAAGGAATTAAATGCTGGGTTACTTTATGGACAAACTCACCCACAAACTCTTGGTATGCAAAGATCCAGGTAAGAAGTAATCTGATAAAAGAGATGAAAAAGCATGGAATCAAAACCCATACTGTTCAATATAAAAACGTGAGTTCGATATAAGTATAAAAACTAAAGTACAGGCATACAGATAGCTTTAGCTTTTAGGCCGGGGTTTGTTAGGTACGAGTATTGTTGATTTTTGAAAATCTTTTTCTTAAGAGACCTGTAATCCCAACCAAAAATTGGGATTATCTGAATATCAGCAAAATAAAAGGGTGTTTTACTACGTCGAAATTACGGTATAAAAAAAATAATGAAAGATTAGTCTTCTTCTGTTGCAATGTATTTAAAAGGAATTTGAAGAATTTCTTCATAGTCTTCACCGGCTTCAAGCATATCTTCGTCATCTTCAGGATAGCACCAGTGTACTTCAACCTTATGTTCTTTGTTATGCAGACCTTTTAAAACTTTTAATACTTCAAGAATCATTTTTGAAGAAGCTGTGTTGTAATACTCCATGTTAATGATGAAATCGGTTTTTTCTAAAGGATCCTCTGCATATTTTTTAAGCCATTCTATAAGTGGCTGATAAAAAGAACGAGCTTCTTCCGGAAATGATTTTCCTCTCATTTCAAATTTTCCTTTTTCTTTATTCAGAATAACTGTGGGTGTTTCAGGGGTTCCTTCACATACAAATTTTTCCATAATGACAGAATATTTACAACAAAGATAATATTTTCATTTAAAAACTTAAATAACTAATTATTATTCCTACTCTTCACTATCCTGATAAGGGATAAAAGAAAAATCAATGTCTACCATTTCTTCTAACTCTTTTCCAGCTTCTAATGTATCGTCATCTATTTCCAAATAGTTCCATTCTACCTTTACTGATTTACCCGGAGAATTTATTTTTTCAAGGATATTTAAAATATTCAGAATTCTTGTTGATGAGGCAGAATTGTAATAATCGAAATTGAACTGAAGAATGGTTTCATCATTTGGATTTTCTACATATTCTTCAAACCAGTTAAGAATCGGATCATAAAATACTTTTGCATCTTCAGGAAAAGAGCGGCCCCAGATTTTAAACTTATTATTTTTGGGGTCCAGTATTATTCCCGGTGTTTCTGCAGATTCTTCAACATAAAATGCTTCCATTGAATCTATTCTTTTATTTGTTTTTGAGATATCCATCTATAAGGCTAAGTAATGATTTTAGCTTGATGGGTTTTCTAATATAATTATCGCAGCCGTATTCTTTTGATTTTTCATCAGCATTGTCGATATCCAGCGCTGTTTGAGCAATAACAGGTATATTTTTATTAATTCTCTTGATTTTCTGGGTACTTTCGAAACCATTAAGTTTTGGCATATTTATATCCATTAAAACAAGATTAATGTCCGGATTGTTTTCTATGTATTTAACAGCCTCTTCTCCGTCTTTGGCATGGTGGATTTTTACACCTGTATGTTTTAGAGCTTCGGAGAGGAAAATAAAATTCATTTCCGTATCTTCTGCAATAAGAATAGAGTAATCCTGCCAGTCGTATTCACTCTTAGGTTTTAGCCTTTCTTTTGGTTTTGATTTAAGTTTTGCCCCGATAATCAGGATGTCGTCTAGTTGTTGATATCCGTTCCTCCACTCTTCAAATTTGTTATTAAGCAGTTCTTTTTGCTTTTCCATTGGTTCTTTGTGTATTTCAAGCAAATATTTTTTGAATTTACCTGACATAAACTTTCTTCCTTTTTTTCCACCAATCTGGTCGTGGAAACCATCGGAGAAGATGTAAATTGTATCCTGATCCTGAAATTCTATTTCATGGTTTGTGAAGGGTTGATCTGCTTTTTTGTGAATTGCTACCGGCATACGGTCTGCTTTTTTTACAGTAACTTCGTTATTTCTAACTAAGTAAAGTGGGTTGTGTGCGCCGGCATACTGAATTTTTTGTGTATTGAAGTCAATAATAGTCAGTGCAATGTCTATTCCATCTTTAGATTCAGTATTGTCTTGCGATTGATGAAGAGATTCAATAATATATGATCGCAATTGATTCAGGATTTCATTTGCCTGTAGGGAATAGACGTGTTCGTTTTCAACGATTTTATTTACAATCTCATTGAGAAATGCAATTCCCAGCATGCTCATAAAGGCTCCGGGGACACCATGCCCTGTACAGTCTGCAGCAGCCATGATGAGTTTGTTGTCTTTTTCTGTCATCCAGTAAAAGTCGCCACTCACAATATCCCTGGGTTTAAAAAGGATAAAATAGTCCTGGAGAGATTTTTCCATTAGGTAATCGGGTGGCAGCAGCGCATTTTGGATACGGCTTGCGTATTCAATACTGTCTGTGATATCCTTTTTTTGTTTGTTGGCAAGGTCGCGCTGTTTTTCTATTTCTCCCTTTTGTTTGTTAATTTGTTCGTTTTGTTCTTCAAGGAGCTTGTTGGCTTTTTTCTTTTGGCTGAATTGCCTGAAAATGATCACAAGGAAAATCAGAATGAGCACCGCAACACCAGACACGCCATAAATTATGAGGCGTCTGCTTTTTAACTGTGCTTCCTTCTTTTTTAAGGCAAGTTGATCCAGTTTAATTCGCATTTTTTGCTTTTGGGTGAGCTCTTTGGTCTCTTTTAATGAATCTTTGGTAACTTCTAATTTTTGCGTTTTATCTTTCAGTTCTTCTTCCTGTTTTGCCTTTTGAGTTTTGATCTGATCTACCTTTTTTTTGCTTTCGCTTTCAATCTGACTGATTCTTTCGTTCTTTATGTGTTTGTCTATGGCAGAAAATTCATCAAAATATTTCATTGATAATTCATTGTTTCCTGTTTCTTTATAACTCTGGGCCAGGATTCCATAACATCTGCGAACAAGTTTGAGGTTGTTTAGTTCTTTTGCCAGGCTTAGCGCTTCTTTTGTGTCTTTAATAGCTTCTTTGTGGTTGTTTAATTTTTTCTGTGTTTCTGCAATATTGATTAAGCCTGTGAAAATCCCTCTTTTCTGATTTATTTCCCTGGCTATGGATAAACCTTTTCTAAATTCGGAAAGGGCCTGGGAGTAGTTTCCCTGGTCTGTTTCAATTAAACCAATGTTGTATTGAATGGTTTTCATTCCATTTTGATTCCCTACTTTTTTATTAAACTCCAGAGAGTTTTTGAAATTTTGTTTGGCTTTTTCAAAAAATCCAGCACTCCAGTATGTATAGGCTATTTTACCATAGTAACTGGCAATTTCACTATTGTTCTTGTCTTTTTGTGCTTTACTTAGTTTTTCCTCGTATTGAGAGATTTTATCTCTTTGTTCCTGGGATAATGATTGCGCCAATCCTAAATCTAAAGAAAAAAAAAGAAGGACTGTCGCTAACAGAAAAAATTTAAAAGCGTTCATATCACACACTGGTTTGGTTTATTTACTGCTTATTCAATATAAAATTCAATATTCTTCTTTTCCTTGTTCCCTAGTTTGTCAAAAGCGGTTACATTTATTGAGTATGCTGTATTGGGTTCAAAATCTTCTATTAAACTATGATATAATTGCTTTTCTCCCTTGTTAATGCTATAATACATTTTATCAAAACCAACATACTTGTCTGTTGAGGAGAGAAAAAGGACTACATGCGGTGGGTAAACGCTAAGTTTCTTGCCATCGATCTCTTTTTTATTTTCTGAGACCATGCTGAATCGGTGAAAAATTTCGGGGCCTTTATTGTCAACAAGGCAGAGTATTTCATTTGTATTGGTATTACCGAGATTATCGTATCCTGTGTACGTAATGGTATGCAACCCTTCCTCTTTTAAAGAAAATGGTTCCTTATAAGTTTTATTTTCACCGTTTTGTATTTTATAATCTATTTTTTTGAAACCGGACTCCTTATCATTTCCCATTAATTCTATTTTAGTTTTTTCGGAGATAAAAAAAGTGTCTTTTGAAACAAATTCCGGGCCTTCAAAATTATGTCCCAGTTTCGGACCTGAAAGGTCGACATAAGAAACATTTGAACGATCGGTTAGTTTCCGGGTTTTCCTTTTATTGTTCACTTTATCGATAGCCAGGGTTTGAATATTCAGGTCTCCGGATTTTGATAAATAAAAGGGTTTTTCATAAGGTTTAAACTGACTGTTATTAATTGAATATCTGATTTCTTTAACACCTGCTTTATTATCCATTGAAATCAGTTTCAATTTATTTCTCCCTGAAAAATATTCTTTCCCGTTTGCAATAAAGGTATTTCCAATTAATTCTTCTACTATGGTAGGAGGGGTTTTATCAACATAGAATGAGAATTCTTTTGTGTCTTCTTTGTTATTTACCTGGTCAATGGAATAGTATTTCAGAGTATGTTCTCCTTCAGATAAATATTTTCCTTTTATGGTATACTTATAGGGTTTTTGTTTGCTGTTGTCAATCTGATAGTAAGTTTGTTTAATATCTGATAATTCATCTTTAGCTGTTAATACGATCTCTGATCTGCCGGAAATGATATTGTTATGTTTGTCTCCTTCAATTTTAATGCTAGTTTTGGGTCTGGATAAATCTAATATTAACTTAATCTCATTAGGCTTTTCAGCATTTCCTACGTTATCCGCTGCATAATATTTAATGAGATATTCTTTTTCATTTTCAAGAGGCAGGGGATCGTTATACTTTTGGTAGGGTTGTTTGTCTATTGAGTAATAAATGTTTTCAACTCCAGAAGTTGCATCATGAGCACTTAATTTAAGAGATGTCTTCTCACCTATTAGAACTTTATCGTTTGTTTTAGTTGTTTTTGTCCCGAAATTCGTTTTTGTTGTTGGTGCTTTGCTATCTGCGTAAATTTCAAAAATAATATCTTCTTTTGGATACACATATTCTTTTGTTTCCGGGTCAATTTTCCACGGACTATGGAAGCTGTTGTATCCTTCTGTGTCTAAATACATTGGGTTGGTAAAATCTTTTGAATCCTCACTGGTTAGCAAGTAACTTTTCGCATTTTCTTCAGGAGAAGTAGCTATTCTTAGGTAGACAGGCAGTTCTTTATTAATATATAATTTACCGTCTGGCGATTTGTATACTTTTTTGGGATGATCTAGTGGTTCCTGAGAAAAAAGATTTGCTGATAAAGATAAAGTCAGAATCAAAAGGGCGAATTTTCTTGCTAGCATATTCAGTTATTTTTACGGTACAAATGGTTAAATTTAGTAATATTTACTGTTCAAAACAATATAAAACGTGATTAAAAATTGCTACATAGTATAGAATTTGCTACGAAACTCGTAATATAAATGTTTCTATTAAGTTGAATAATTTTAGCTGTTGCATAATCTAAAAAATAAGATATAATTTAAGATCAAACAACTATGTTTTTAAATATTTTATTTCTACTTTAACAAAATACTGTAATTTTGCTATTTTCATGGTTAAATTCATGTTATATTATAACAAAAAAGCCTGAATATAAATAATACTGCAAGAAATTTGATACGTAATAAATATTTCTGATATATGGATAACATTAAAAGAGTATTATTAAAATTAAGCGGTGAGATTCTGATGGGTGACCAGGAATTTGGTATTGATCAGTCTCAGCTTAAACGATTTTCTGATGAAATTAAAGGTCTCATTAAAAAGGGTTATGAGTTATCGATTGTTATAGGTGGTGGAAATATTTTCAGGGGGCTGAGTGGAACGGAAAAAGGGTATGACCGTGTTAAGGGCGACCAGATGGGAATGCTGGCAACGGTAATAAACGGGATGGCATTGGCTAATTCTCTGAAGAATGCTGAAATTCCCTGTCGTTTATTCACAGCCATAAAGATTGAGCCATTTACGGAATTTTATACAAAAGAAAAAGCATTGGATGCGCTTGAAAAGGGTTTTGTAAATATTTTTACAGCAGGAACAGGAAATCCTTATTTTACAACAGATTCGGCTGCAGCTTTGCGGGCCCTGGAAACAAATTCCGATCTGTTGCTAAAAGGAACAAGAGTTGACGGAGTTTTTTCAGCAGATCCGGAGAAGGACAAAAGTGCCAGAAAATACGACAAGATAGGCTATGACCAGGTATTAAATGAGAATCTGAAGGTGATGGATATGACAGCTTTTGCAATGTGCCGGGATAATGAACTTCCCATTGTGGTTTTTAATATTAATAAAGAAGGGAATTTATTGAAGATACTGGACAATATAAATATGGGCACTTTGGTCTACAGTAAGTAGGAAAGGTTAATATTTTTTTTTACATTTGTTAGAAACAATAATTTCAAAAAAATAAAGAGCCATGAATGAAGAGATTCAAAAGGTTATAAAGGAGACAAAAAACAAAAATAAAAAGACAATTGACCATTTGTCAGATGAACTGGCACGCATTCGTGCAGGTAAAGCAAATCCAAGAATATTAGACGGGGTATATGTTGATTATTACGGGGCAAGCACTCCGCTGTACCAGGTAGCAAATATTGGCACACCTGATGCAAAGACCATTACAGTGCAACCCTGGGATAAAAATGTGACTGATAACATCGAAAAAGCAATTATGGATGCAAATCTGGGATTGAATCCAACAAACCAGGGAGATATTATCAGGATTAATATTCCACCTTTAACAGAAGAGAGAAGAAAAGAGCTGGTAAAATTCATTCATGCCGAAAGTGAAAATGCAAAGGTGAGTATTCGTAATAACAGGCGTGATGCAAATGATCAATTAAAGAAGATGAAGGATGAGGGAACTCCTGAAGATGAGACCAAGAGGGGAGAAGATGAAATACAAAAGGTGACTGATGAATACACCAAAAAAGTAGAAGAGGTAGTAGAAGCGAAAGAAAACGAAATAATGACAGTTTAAAAAAGTGAAATAAATAAAAAGATAAAAAAAAGGCAGCTTTTTAGGCTGCCTTTTTTTTAATCGTTATTTTCAAATTCCGAAATGTTATTGGCAATTTTCAAAACTTTCACAACGTCACCTTCCTCATTTTTGATAGGTGTGTATGTTTCAGCAAATTTAAAAGTTTTGTTATCGATGGTAACGGTATTTGTTTGTTTCTTTATCTTGCCATTTCTTAAGTCTTCCCAGAATTTTTCATACTCCTTTTTTTGTTCTTTTGTAAAATTCATATGATCTGAATGGTGAGCTCCGACAGCATATTCTCTGCTAATGCCTAAAAGGTTAAGATACTTGTCGTTAACTGTAAGTATTTTTCCATCCAGGTCATACTCAATTACAAAGCTTGACTCATTGAGCGCATCAACCAGTCCCTTCATTTCTGCAGATTTTCTGGCAGCTTCTTCCTGTGTAGCCTGAAGCTCTTCCATATTTTGTCTCATTTCTTCTTCCTGGGAAGATAATTCTTCTGCCTGTTGCTGCGATTTTTCAAGAAGTTCGTTTGTTTTAATGTTTATTCTGACAGAGGCAAGCGTTGAGCCTATATTTTCTGCTACTTTTTCAACAAATTCTCTCTTGTATTCAGGAATTTCTCCGAATGTTGCAATTTCCATAATCCCCAGCACTTCTCCTTCATGTTTCAGGGGAACAATTAATATAGCATCAGGGTTAGAGTCACCCAGCCCGGAGGTAATTTGAATGTAATCCTGGGGAATTTCAGTTATGTAGATGCTTTCTTTCTCAATGGCACAGGTTCCTACAAGACTTTCTCCCAGTTTAAATGATTTTTGAATATATTTTTTTCTGTTGTATGCAAAAGCAGAAAGAAGTTCATATTTAATTTCCTCTTTGCTTTCGTCATTTTTTATAAAGATTCCTCCCTGGTTGGCATTCAGGTATTTTACCATGTTTTTGATAATATTATCACCCAGTTTTTCAAGATTGTCATTATCTTGTCTGAGGATATCTGCGAATTTAGCCAGCCCCTCATTGGTCCATTGTCGTTTTTCTTCTTCTTCTCTCCGTTTCTTTTCATCTTCTCTTGCCTTTAAAAGACTATCGCGCATTTCAATAAGAGATTTTCCAAGTTCATCATTTTCATTGCTTAGAGAAAACTCATGATTTAAATTGCCTTCACCTAAACTTCTGGCAAATTCATTTTTCTTGTTTAATTCTTCAATTGATATGTTAAGTGCATTGGCCATTTCTTCGATTTCATCCCTTGTATTGATTTCAAGTTTAAGATCCTCTCCTATGTGGCCCTGGGAAAGTTTGTTTAGCTTTTCAATAACTTTTTCAATAGGTATGGTAATGTTTCTTGCAAGAAAATAAATAATTGAAGAAAGAATTAAAAGACCGATTAACCCTACAAGCAGAGAAACTTTAAAATTTTTGTTTGCACTTGCCATGATGGATTTTGTTGGTACAGCGACTCCAAGGTACCAATAAGTATTTGTTCGTCCTATATTAATGGGCGAATAGTACACGTACTTTTCAGCTTCATCATCCTTATTATGAGTGATTTTAAAGTATTCTCCGGTTTTTATTTTTTCATATAGATTAAAAAATTTGTCTTCTGTTGGATTTTTATTGGCTTGTTGGTTCAACATTTTTTCATCAGGGTGTCCGGCATATTTACCATTATGAGAAAGCATAAAAGCATAGCTTCCCTTGAGGTTTTCAATCTCGATATCTTTAACGATATTTTGAAAACGGTCTAATGTTATATCAACACCTACGAGACCGATGAAATTGCCTGACTTAAGAATTGGGGTTTCAAGTGACGTCATAATTTTTTGTTCCTGCTTACCGGCAGCAAAAACATCTGAATAGATCTCTGAAATTAATTCTTCTGCTCTTGCTTTATCTTTAGCATACAATTCTGAATCGCCTTCTAAATCTCTTAGTTCAGAAGATTTTTTTATTTCTCCGTCTTCTCTGAAACGTGTGTTCATTATTCTTCCGTAGGGCTTGTTCCAGGTTGAATCGATGTATTGTAATTCCCAACTGTCCCATAATTGATAAAAAGTTGGATTGGCTTCAAAAACATCATCATACATCTTGTTAACGAGTTCCTGCCATTGATCTTTGGGCAAAAATGTATAATTCTTGAACGCGTTGGCCAGGGTCCGTATTACTGAGAAATCCTCATTTATTAGGCCCTGAATTGTTTTAGCATTTTTTTGAGACTTTTCTTTGATGAGTTTAATAGTACTGTTGTACGCCTGATTTTTTGCTTTGATACTTATATAACCAATAGCTCCCAGAAAAATAACAACAGAAATGGATATAATAAGAAGTTGTAGTTTGTGTCTGAGTTTGAGGTTCTTCATTTTCACACTGGTTTATTAATTTTACGTCGTAAACCTACTATTTTTTTGGGAAAAATCAAAGAACCTATATTTGATAAGCACCAATAATCAGGGGAGACCGCCGATATTTTTTTATGTGGAACTTATTTTTTCGAAATCAAACTCTGATATTTCAATGGCAATTTTTAAGATTTTTTTAACGGCGCCATTTTCGTCTATAATCGGTGTATAAGTTTCTGCAAAAATGAATGTTTTTCCGTTAAGCTCAATAACGTTGGTGTCTTTTTTTACTTTGCCCTCTCTGAGTTCATCCCAGAATTTTTTATAATCCTTTTTTTGTTTTTCGGTAAGTTTCATTTTATATGTGTGGTGTGTACCAACCACTTCTTCTTTTGTAAGACCAAGTAGTTCAAGGTATTTGTCATTGACATCCACAATTTTCTCATCCAGGTCATATTCAACTACGTAATTAGCTTTGTGAAAGGCGTTTACAACGCTTTCCATATCAGCTTTTTGCCTGGCAGCTTCTTCCTGTGTAGCCTGGAGCTCCTCCATGTTTTGCCTCATTTCCTCTTCCTGGGAGGATAATTCTTCAGATTGTTGTTGCGATTGTTCAAGCAGTTTTTGAGTTTTCATATTAACTTTTACCGATGATATGGTTGAGGCGATACTTTCACACACTTTTTCCACAAATGAAATCTGGTAATCTTCGAGCTTGTTAAAAGAGGCTATTTCTACAACGCCAACCAACTGGTCTTCTGTTTTCACCGGGACAAGAAGCAGGCAGTCCGGGTTTGCATCTCCCAGGCCGGAAGTTATTTCGATATAGTCCTGTGGTATTTCTGTCATGTATATTGTTTGTCTTTCAATTGCACAGGTTCCTACCAGTCCGTCTCCAAATTCTATTTTCCGGTCGAAGTATTTTTGTCTGTCAAAAGCAAAAGCAGACTTAAGTTCGAGGAATTTTTTATTTTCATCCTCATCATTTACCAGGAAGATACCACCCTGGTTTGCTTCAAGATAAAAGACAAGGTTCTTAATGACTTGATCAACAAGATTCTGAATGTTGTCATTGTTTTGTCTCTGAATATCTGCGAATTTGTTTAAACCTTCATTGGTCCATTGCCGTTTTTGTTCTTCAACTTTTCTTTTTTCCTCTTCCTCCCTGTTTTTTTTCAGGCTATCTCTCATTTCCAGCAATGACTTTCCTAGTTCGTCTTTATTTCCTGAAAGTTCATATTCTATATCTAATTCGCCATTACCGAGTTTATTGGCAAATTCATTTTTTTTGTTTAATTCTTCGATTGATGTATTGAGGGCATTTGCCATTTCTTCTATTTCGTCACCCGTATTCACATTAAGCTTCATTTTCTCATCAATTTCTCCCTCAGAAAGTCTGTTTAGAACGGATGTGAGTTTTTCAACCGGATTGGTTATATTTTTGGTGATAATGTATATTACTATAAAAAGGAGAATAAGTCCAATTACACCAATTATTAAGGAAATGACAAAATTTTTATCAGCTTCATGCATAATTGATGAAACAGGAATAGATATACCCAGATACCATGGTGTACCTGTTCGGCCAATATCAATTGGACAGTAACTCACATATTGTTTATCAAGTTCATTGTTTTTATGGATAATTGAGAAGGGTTCGTCTTCCTTTAATTTTTTGTAGAGATCAAAACCTTTTCTTTGAGTAGGGTTTTTCTCTATTGCTTTGTTAAGCTTTGAGGTGTCGGGGTGCCCGGCGTATTTTCCTTTATGGCTTATCAGGAAAGCATAATCCCCCTGGAGGTTTTGTAAATCGATGTTATTAATTAGCTCCTGGAAACGATCCATTGTAACGTCTACTCCAACAATTCCCACATAATCTCCATTATCCTTTTGGATAGGGCATAAGAGGCTTGACATTAATCTTTTCTCTGATTTTCCTTCTGTAAAAACATCAAAATAAAGGGGCAATATCATTTCCCTGTTGGCTTCCTTTATATTGCTGTAGATTTCATTATCGCCTTCCTGGCTTCTTATTTTATTTGTGTTTTTTATGATTCCCTGTTCTCTGAAATATGTGTTTGTTATTCTACCGTATGGTTTGTTCCATGAAGTGTCAATTACATTTAACTCCCAGCTATCCCAAAGACTGTATATGTTATGATGCTCGCGGATAATTTTGTCATACATTTGATTAATCAAATCCTGCCATTTGTCTTTTTCCCAGGAATCATAATTTTCAAAGCCCCGGGCCAGTGTTCTTACAACAGCCATGCTTTCATTCATATTTACCTGGATCTGTTTAGCAAATTTTTGGGCATTTATGTCGACAATTCTTTCGGTATCTTCAGTTGTGGTTTGTCTGGCATTAATACTGATATACCCGATTGCAAAAAGATATATAATAGTTGCTATAGAAATAATAAGAATCTGGATCTTTTGCTTGAGTTTCAACTGGAGCTTCATAAATTCTGACTTTTAATTTAAAGTAAACTTATAATTTTTTAGTTACAAATCAAAGAATTATATTTTCCTGAAATAAACAAATTAAGTGGGTTACGATTATTTTTTCTTTAAATTTTTTATTTCCTCTTCTAATTTGCGGACATAAGAAATATCATTACTCAATACCATAATTTTTGTGTATTGCTGGCTTTCATCTTTAATAGGGACAAAAGTTTCATATAACCATACTTCCTTTTGATTAAAAATGTATTGGTGTCCGCCGCTATGTTTCTTGCCTTGTCTTAGGTCTTCCCATGTTTTTTTGAATTCTTTGGAATTCGCTTTTTCCGGATCCATGAAGTCAATTAAATTTTTACTTACGAGGGCATTTTCTTCTATCCCAGAAATGTTACAATAAACCGGATTGGCTTTTAAAATATATCCATCCATATCAAGTTCAAGTCTTCCTACTGATGAATCAACTGCTTCAATGATCCCGGACATTTCATTTTCTCTTCTGGCAGCTTCTTCTTGTGTTGCCTGGAGCTCCTCCATGTTTTGTCTCATCTCTTCTTCCTGGGAGGACATCTCCTCTGCTTGCTGCTGCGATTTTTCAAGCAATTCGTTAGTCCTCATATTAATTTTAACAGAAGCGATAGTTGAGGCAATATTTTCTGCAACTTTTTCAATGAAGTCTTTTTGATACTGTTCTAATTTATTAAAAGAGGCAAGCTCCAGTACTCCTACAACTTCCTCTTCAGTTTTTAGCGGCACAATAAAAAGGCTTGTAGGGCTTGCTTTTCCAAGACCTGAAGTTATGTTTATATAATCCTGTGGTAATTCTTCAAGATATTTTGATTTTTGTTCCTGAGCACATGTTCCTACGAGTCCTTCACCGGGCTTATAGGTTTTCTCGAGATATTTTCTTCTGTTATAGGCATAGGCAGCTACGAGTTCGTATTGAATGTCTTTTTCGTCATTATCATTTTTTATAAAAATTCCTCCCTGGTTTGCATCCAGGTATTTCACCATGTTTTTAACTACATTATATCCCAGTTCTTTAATATCGTCATTGTTTTGTCTGAGTATATCTGCAAATTTTGCCAGTCCTTCATTTGCCCATTGTCTTCTTTCGTCTTCAATTTTCCTTTTTTCTTCTTCTTCCCTTGCTTTTTTAAGGCTGTTTCTCATTTCTATGAGAGATTTTCCAAGTTCATCTTCATCACTTGTGAGTTCAAATTCGTAATCTAATTCACCATTACCTAGTTTCTGGGCAAATATATTTTTTGTGTTAAGTCCTTCTATTGAGGTGTTTAACGCATTGGCCATGTTTTCTATTTCATCACCGGTTGCCAGTTCCAGTTTCATGTCCTGATCAATTTTACCTTTAGCAAGTTGATTTAAACGAGTGGTTACTTTTTCAATTGGTGTAGTTATGTTTTTGGCTACCAGAAATATAACAAGGGCTAAAATAATGAGACCAATCAATCCTACAAGAAGGGATATTTTAAAATTCTTATTTGCCTGGGCTTTTATTGACTGAATAGGAACAGAAATGGCAAGGTACCAAAAAGTACTGGTTTTACCTACTTTTATTGGTGAATAGGTTACATACCTCTCTTTTTGGTTTTCTTTGTTGTGAATAATATTGAAAGTTTTTCCTGTTTTAATTTTATCATATAAGTTAAAATCTTCCTTATTCGTTGGATTTTGACTTGCTTTTTTGTTCAGGGAATCAGTTTCCGGATGTCCTGCATATATTGCATTGTGCGATAATAAGAAGGCATAGCTGTCATTTAAATCTTTTATTTTTATTTCGCTTACAATATCCTGGAATTGTTCCAATGTAACATCCAGTCCAACCAGTCCGATATATTTACCGGAATCGCGAATGGGTTGTTCAAGCGAAGCCATTAGTTTTTGTCCGGATTTACTGGTTGCGAAAACATCAGTGTAGATATCAGTTATGAATTCTTGTTTTCTGGACTTGTTTTTTTTGTATAGTTCCGGGTCTCCGTCAAGACTTCTTAAGTCTCTAATAACGTTTACTTTATTGTTTTCACGGATAATTGTGTTTGCAATCCGGCCGTAAGGTTTCGTCCAGGAAGTGTCAATGTGTTGTAACTCCCAGCTGTCCCACATCTGGTAAAAAGTGGGGTGTGCTCTGAATACTTCTTTGTACATTATTTGGATTAAACTTTGCCATTCTTCTTTTGGGAGAAAGTTATATGCTTTAAAAGCATTTCCCAGCGTGCGGACTACTGCAAAATCTTCATTAATTAGTCCCTGAATTTGATTGCCATATTTTTCTGACTGGGCATCTATTAATCTTACTGCATTATTGTAGGCTTCATTTTTTGCTTTTGTGCTGATATAACCAATGGCTCCCAAAAAGACAACAGCTGAAATGGTAATAATAATAGCCTGTATTTTGTATTTAAGTTTCAGATTAAATTTTGTAATGTTCAGTTTCATAGAATGGAAGTTTAGGTATGATTATTTATTTTTTTGAATTTGTTCTTTTAGTTTGATTTTTTCTTTTTCTGAATCTGTATGATCCAGTCCGATGTATAACACTTTGATAATATTATCTTCTTTGTCTCTTATGGGTGTTAAGGAACTAATTAACCAAAGAGCTTCATTCTCTTTAGTTATTGCTTTAATAACTTTTGATTGGTCGTTTCCCTGCAGAACTTTGTTCCACATTTTTCTGAATTCGGCAACTTCATCTTTATGAATTAAGGATTCAATATTTTTTTCAGATATTTCATTTTTATTATAGCCAAAAGTATTTAGAAAAAGGTCGTTACCTGTTATTAGTTCCCCTTCTGTATTTGTTTCAGCTTTTAATAAGAAATTGTCAATTGCTTCAACCATTCCTTTTAATTCTTGTTCTCTGCGAGCCGATTCTTCCTGGGTAGCTTTCAACTCTTCCATGTTTTGTCTCATTTCTTCTTCCTGGGCAGACATTTCCTCGGCTTGTTGCTGCGATTTTTCGAGCAGTTCTGAAGTCCTGAGGTTTGTTCTGACAGAGGAAAGAGTTGAAGCAATAGTTTCTCCGAGTTTCTCAACAAATTCAATCTGGTAATCTTCAAATTTATTAAAGGAAGCTATTTCGACAACACCAAGCACATTTTCTTCCATTTTCAGAGGAACAATAAGAATACTATCCGGATTAGCATCTCCCAGGCCGGAGGTGATTTTGATGTAATCCTGCGGGAGATCTGTCATGTAGATAGTTTCTTTCTCAATGGCACAGGTTCCCACAAGGCTCTCCCCCGGTTTTATTTGTTTTTCGAGATATTTTCTCCGGTCAAAGGCATAAGCTGCTTTAAGTTCGTATACGATATTATCTTTGTCTTCGTCGTTCAGGACAAAAATTCCACCCTGGTTGGCTTCAAGATATTCCACCAGGTTTCTGATAATTTCGTATGAGAGTTGTTCCAGGTTTTCGTTGTTTTGTCTGAGAATATCAGCAAATTTAGCAAGTCCCTCATTGACCCATCTTCTTTTTTCATCCTCAATTTTTCTTTTTTCCTCCTCTTCTCTTGCTTTTTGCAGGCTTTCTCTCATTTCAAGCAATGAATGACCTAGTTCATCTTCTTTTCCGGATGCCTGGAATTGGTAATCAAGTTTGCCTGTTCCCAGGTTCTGGGCAAATTCATTCTTTTTATTGAGTTCATCTATTGAAGTGTTGAGGGCATTTGCCATTTCTTCCAGTTCGTCACCTGTTGATAGTTGCAACTTCATATTTTCATCAATACGACCTTTTGAAAGTTCTCCCAGTCGGTTGGTTACCTTCTCAATAGGATTGGAAATGTTTTTAGTAACAAAATAAATCACCAGGCTCAGCAGAGAAATCCCAAGAACTCCAACGAGCATGGAAATCAGGAAATTTTTATTTGCTTGTTCTTTAATAGACCCGATAGGTGTTGTGATGCCAAGATACCAGTTTGTTTCTGTGTCTCCTATCTTTATTGGGGCATAAGACACATAACGTTTCTTTTCTTCTTTATTGTCATGGATAATGGAGAAATGATTTCCTTCTTCCATCTTATCAAACAAGTTGAAATTTTCTTTTTTTGTGGGATTTTTTTTAGGTTTTTGATTTAATAGTTCAGTGTTCGGGTGGCCAGCATATTTTTTATCATGACTGATCAGGAATGCATAAGATCCGTCCAGCGTTTTAATTTGAATATTGTTTACAATTTTCTGAAAACGTGTAAGAGTCAGATCAACTCCAATAAGCCCGATGTATTCCCCCGATTCAACAAGAATAGGGCTTACCAGGGTAGTCATAAGTTTTCTTTCTTTTTTATGCTCAACAAAAACGTCTGCATACAGATCCGCAATCATATTTTTTCTTTTCGCTTTCCATTTTGCGTATAATTCCGGGTCGCCTTCCATGCTCCTGTAGCCCTGGGTTGTTTTCATGACATTGTTTTCCCTGAAGTGCTGGTTGACGATTCTTCCATAGGGTTTAGTGTAAGTACTGTCAATGGAACTTAATTCCCAGCTGTCCCATAAATTATAGAATGAGGGATTAGCGAGGAAGACCTCATCATACATTTTGTTGATCAGTTTTTGCCATTTTTCTTTTGGGAGGAAATCATAATTTTTGAAAGCCTGGGAGAGAGTTGATACAACAGAAAAATCTTTGCTAATAAGACTTTCGATTTTATATGCATATTTTTGAGACTGAGCATCTACCATCCGGGTTGCATCCCGGTAAGCAATGCTCTTTGTTTTCAGACTGATAAAGACAATTGTTCCCAGAAAAATTACTACAGAAATTGAAATAATGATTAACTGAATTTTTTGTTGTAATCTTAAATTTAATTTCATTTTTATATTTGTTTATTCTGGCAGAATTAGGATCAGATCATCATAATTTATCCTAAAAACAAAATATTAACCAGAGAATAGTTAACACATAATTACTGCTGATTTTTATTAACAGCCATAAACAAAATTTTATTTATTTTTCCATCATTGTCTATTAGTGGAATAAATGAAACAATAAAGGTTAGTGTTTTTCCTGCTTGTTTTTTAAAAGTTAGTTCAGATTGTGATTTATTTCCTTCCTTTATTTCATTCCATAGTTTTTGAAATTTTTGTTTGTCTTTATCTGCAACAATATCATTTATTTGTTTTCCGTAAAGCTCGTCAGGAGTATATTCCAAAGAGCTGCTAAGAAGTTCGTTTGCTGACTCAAACGAACCGCTCGTTGATAATTCAGCTTTCAGGATAAATGTATCTACAGCATTAAGAATGTTTTTAAGTTCTTCTTCCCGCCTGGCAGCTTCTTCCTGTGTGGCTTTAAGTTCCTCCATGTTTTGCCTCATTTCTTCTTCCTGTGCAGACATTTCTTCTGCTTGTTGCTGCGATTTTTCAAGAAGTTGAGATGTCTTGATGTTTACTCTTACTGAGGAGAGTGTAGATGCAATTGTTTCACCTACTTTCTCTACAAATTCAATCTGGTAGTTTTCAAACTTATTAAAAGAAGCTATCTCGACAACACCCAGGACATCTTCTTCCATTTTAAGAGGAACAATGAGAATACTATCGGGGCTGGAATCGCCAAGACCTGAGGTAATTCTGATATAGTCCTGGGGAACATCGGTCATGTAAATTGTTTCCTTTTCCAGCGCACATGTTCCCACAAGGCTTTCACCGGGTTTTAATTGCTTTTCGAGGTATTTTCTTCTGTTGTATGCATATGCAGCCTTAAGTTCATATACCGGGTTATCTTTATCCTCGTCGTTTAACACAAAAATGCCGCCCTGGTTAGCATCCAGGTATTCCACAAGGTTTTTGATAATTTCATAAGACAATTGTTCAAGGTTGTCGTTGTTTTGTCTTAAAATATCGGCAAATTTTGCCAGGCCTTCGTTTACCCATCTTCTTTTTGCGTCTTCTATCTTTCTTTTTTCTTCCTCTTCCTGCGCTTTCTTTAGGCTATCCCTCATGTTCAGTAGAGATCTTCCAAGTCTGTCTTCTTCGCTAAGCAGCTCAAAATCAACATTAAGTTCTCCTTCTCCTATTGAATTTGCAAAGTCTGCTTTTTTATTCAGCTCTTCAATGCTTGTGTTCAGGGCAACTGTCATCTCTCCGATTTCATCTTCAGTTTTGGCAGTTGTTTTCATGGATTCTTCTATATGGCCTTTTGCCAGTTTTTTAAGAATGGTTGTAATGTTTTCAATAGGTTCACTTATGTTTCTGGCAATTGTCCAGATAACAAAAAACAGAATAAGAAGACCCGCAATTCCTACTATTAATGCTGTGTAGAAGATGCTGTTGGCCTTTTGTCGTATTACATTGTAGGGAACTACAGTTGCAACAGACCATGGTTTATCAACTCCGTCTATATTAACAGGAGCGAATGAGTAATAAAATTTTTTATGATCTTTATTTGAAAAATTAAAAGCAAATAATTCGCCGTCCTGGATGTTTTCTATTAATTTGTGTTTCTCGGTCAGGTCAGGGTAAAGCTTTTTTACTGATTTTCCAAGATATTCGTCATTTGGATGAGCCGAGATTGTTCCGTTGTTTGATAATAATAATGCGTAACTGTTTTCGAAAGGATGAATTTTTTTTATGATTTTTTGAAAACCTTTCAGATCTACGTCAATTCCTGCAAGGCCAATAAAAGTTCCATTGTGCATAATAGGAACAGAAATATTAGAATTTAAGTACTGGTCTTCTTTTTTACCCGAAAAGGAGTACATTTCAGGGTCAACAACCATGGGTTCTCCTGAGGTTTTCATTTTGTAATAATTACTTCCCGGCTGGTCGCCCTGCAGATTCAGCCTTTGTGAAATGAATTTTAACTCCCCGCTTTCAGTTCGGATCCATCCTGTTAAACGCCGTCCAAAGTTTTTTGTCCATGATGTATCTATGGCACTGAGTTCAAAACTGGTTGCTACTGCATAAAACTCGGAGTGTTTCTCTAGAATGTTTTTTTGAGCTTCATGATACAGGGTGTCTAAATGATTTAATGGAATTAACTGGTAATCTTCTACCGTTTCTGCTAAAGTAGCACAGATATTGACATATACATCTATTGTAGATTTGATAGTCTTTGCAGATTCTTTGGCTTTTGCATTTGCTACGTTTGTAACCTGGTTAAGAGCAAGTCTTCTTGATTTTATTGTAATGTATCCAACGGCAATAATATAAATCAGCATAGAAGTTGCTAAAATATAGAGGAGCATCTTTGTTTTGATCTTCATGGCTCGAAGTTTATTGTTAGCGCTCTAATTTAATGATTTATTCACAAAAATTAAACTGAAATTGTAATTAATAGCTTTGGGTGTTATAATTTTTAAGCTCCTTCCTTAACTTTCTGATGTCTGTTTGATAGAAACTTTGTAAAAGATCCCAGAATTTTTCACTATGGTTTGGATGTACAGTATGACAAAGTTCGTGCAGGATAACAAAATCAATTAAATGATCCGGCAACTTCATGAGATGTATATTCAGATTAATATTTTTTTTATTTGAGCAGCTTCCCCATATTGTTTTGGCATTTTTTAAGAAAATCCGGTTATACGAAAACCTATGTTCCTTTGCCAATTCTTTTACTTTTTCAGGCAAATACACCCTGGCTTCTTTCTTTAAAGCTTTAGTTATACCCGATCGTATTGTTTCCTGCACAGAAGGGTTATATACATTTTTCTGAAATGGATAGCGTATAATTATGTGACTACCTGTTAATTCAGAAGAAGGATTTTTCCTGTCTTCAGGGATTAATTTTAATTTGTGTTTTTTAGTGCCCCGGAAATTATCTTCTGAGATTTTCTTTTGTTTTTCCGATGCTTTCTCAAGCTTCTGCTTTATCTCCTTTTTGTTTTCATGAAGGAAACTTATAGCTTGTTTATAGCTTGAATAGTAGGGGATTGTTACCCTTATCGTTTGGTCGGGATAGAATTTTGCAATAATTCTTTTTGCATTTTTCCTCCTGGTGAAATGTATAATACCTATATCTTCGATAAACTTAGTCTTCACCTTAGATTCTCTTTTAGTAAAATTTTGATTTTAAAATAATTATCAGTTTCTTTCTTAGTCTGATTTTAAGGGTAAAATTATCGAAAATATTAATATGTGCAAACTGTAATTTTAGCAAATAAATTTCAACTAATATTTTTATCAGCTATTTATTTTTCATATTAGACCCAGAAAGAACAAATGATTAAAACATTTATCATAATTAGGTAGTATTTTAGAAAAGTTGTTAATTTTGAATTTTTCATAAATCAAAGATAAAAGTTAATATAATGGTTAGGAAGTTATTTATTCCGGTTTTTGTTTTGCTATTCATACCTGTTGGTCTTTTTGCCCAGGAAAAGTGGACATTAACGGATTGTATAAATTATGCCCTGGAGCATAATATACAGATTAAACAGCAGAAGCTTAACACCGAGATTAATGAAAACGCCCTGAAAAGGAGTAAGTTAGATGCTTTCCCCACTTTGAATGCAGGTGCAAGTCATAATTTTTCTTTTGGCAGGGCACTTGATGAAACCACGTATGAGTTTACAGAAAACCAGGAAGTACAGTCCAGTAATTTTTCAGTCAGCAGTTCAGTTACTTTGTTTAAGGGTTTTCAGCGTTGGAACAGAATAAAACAAAATAAATTTATTTTGCTTTCAAGCCTGAATGAACTGGAAAGAATTAAGAATGACATATCCCTTAACATTGCTTCTTCTTATCTCCAGATATTATTTAGTAAGGAATTGGTAGAGGTTTCAAAAAATCAGCTTGAGGTAACAAAGCAGGAGATTGAAAGAACTGAAAAACTGGTAGAGGCTGGTAGTCTTCCCAAAGGTTCTTTGCTGGAGATAAAGTCCCAGGCAGCCAATGAAGAACTCAACCTGGTGGAAGCTAAAAATCAGCTTGAATCTTCGTATCTCAATCTTATCCAATTATTAGAACTGGATTCAATAGGTAAATTTTCAATTGTTCAACCAGGTTTTAAGGATATTAACAAGAAAATTTTGCTTCCGATAGATAGTATTTATGCTAAAGCGAGGGGATTGCTGCCAAGGATAAAAAGTGCAAAATACAACTTAAAATCAAAAAAAGAGGCATTAGATGTAGCTAAAGGACAACTAAGCCCTTCCCTATCGATGAATGTTTCTTACGGGTCAAGGTACTCAAATATCAGGGAGCGGATTTCTTCTGTTGATACCACAGCCATGATTTATGGTTATACTCAGAGTGGAGAGAATGTATATGTTCCCCAAATGATTCCTAACTACGAAAAATATCCTTTTTTTAGTCAGATTCAGGATAATGCAAGTACCAATATAGGGTTTACTCTTTCAATACCAATTTTCAACGGAATGCAGGCTAATTATTCTGTGAACAATGCAAAAGTAAACATGTTAAATGCCAGGTATAACCTACAATATGAAAAGAATCAATTATATAAAGATATACAAAAAGCTTTGTCAGATGCCCGTTCTGCCTGGAAAAAATACCAGGCATCAGAGAAGACTGTCCAGTCAATGCAGGAGTCATTTAAGTACACAAAACAAAAGTTCAAGGTCGGACTGGTTAATTCAATTGAATACAATACAGCGAAAAATCAGCTGACAAAAGCAGAGTCTGATTTGCTGCAGTCTAAATACGAATATATATTTAAAACGAAAATATTAGAATTTTATCAGGGAATTCCCCTGGAACTATAAAATTACAGCGATGAAAAAGAAAAAGGTACTAAAGTATTTGATTATTGCCCTGGTGGTGTTAATATTATTTTTGATAATCGGAAAAAAAGCCGGGTGGTTTGGTCAGGATTATACCTATAAAGTGGCGGTTGAAAGTCCCGATTACAGGACAATCGTAGAGACAGTAACTGCTAATGGAAAAGTGCAGCCAGAGACAGAAGTGAAAATTTCACCTGAAGTATCGGGGGAGATCATTGAAATTACTATTGAGGAAGGTTCTAAGGTAAAAAAGGGAGATTTACTTGTAAAAATAAAACCAGATACCTATCAGTCCATGCTGGACCGGGCAAAGGCTTCTCTTAATTCCTCAAGGGCTCAGTATGCCAATTCCAAGGCTCAGCTGGAGCAGGTGCGCGCAAAATATAAAAAGGCAAAACGAGATTATGAAAGAAACAAAGAGTTGTGGGAAGAAAATACCATTTCTGAAGCTGATTATGAGACAGCTCTTTCTTCTTATGAAATGGCTGAAGCGGAACTGGAAGCTGCCCGACAATCTGTTCAGTCAGCAAAATTTTCTGTTGAAAGTGCCAGGGCATCAGTAAAAGAAGCCAGAGAGAATCTTCAGAAGACCCAAATATATTCTCCTATGAACGGAACTGTCTCAAGGTTGAATGTAGAAGTGGGAGAAACTGTTGTAGGTACTAAACAGATGGCAGGAACAGAATTGCTCAGGATCGCTGACCTCGATAAAATGGAGGTTAAAGTTGATGTGAATGAAAATGATATTATTAAAGTTACTCTTGGAGATACTTCTGATGTGGAAATAGATGCCTATCTCGGAAGAAAGTTTCAGGGGGTAGTATCGGAGATTGCCCATTCTGCAAGTATCGAAGGTGCTTCAACAGACCAGGTTACCAGCTTTGAGGTTAAAATTCATCTTCTTAAAGAATCTTACAAAGATTTAATTAACCCCGATAATCCCTATCCATTCAGGCCGGGACTTTCTGCCACAGTTGAAGTTAAAACAGAACAGCACTTAAATGTTTTGTCTTTGCCCATACAGGCAGTAACTACCAGGACTGTTCAATCAAAGAATAAGGAGAAAAAAGAAAACATCCGGGAAGTCGTTTTTACGGTTAAAAATGATTCTGTAAGAAAAAATCCTGTAGAAATAGGAATTCAGGATAAACAGTTCATTGAAATTCTTTCAGGTATTGATACAACCGATAAAGTTGTGACAGCCCCTTATAGCGCTGTTTCAAGAAAGTTAAAACAAGGAGACAAGATATCTGTTGTTAAAAAAGAGAAATTATACGAAAGAGAAAAATAAGTTTTGTAGAGAAATTATGGCGCTGATATTAAATATTGAAACCACTACAGATAATTGTTCTGTTACTCTGGCTAAAGATGGAGAACTGTTGAATATTGCAGAGCAAAGGGAAGGACGTTTGCATGCATCATTATTAACTACTTTTATTGAGAGAGTCATCAAAGAATCCGGCAATTCTTTTGACATGCTTGACGCTGTCGGGATCAGTAAGGGACCGGGATCCTATACAGGCTTAAGGATAGGCGTTTCGGCAGCCAAAGGAATCTGCTATGCACTGGATATACCTTTAGTAGCAGTACATACCCTGCAGGCAATGAACGAACAGGTAGTTAACAATCGTCAGAAATACGGACTTCATAAAGGTGAAACCAACCTTAGTTTTATTCCTATGATTGATGCCCGCAGAATGGAAGTATATTCGGCTGTTTTTAATATTGAAAATGAATTTGAAAGAGATGTGGAGGCGGAAGTACTGGATGAGAATTCTTACAGTGAGTTATTAAAAAACAGTAAAGCAGTCTTTTTTGGAAACGGAGCCGGAAAATTTCAGGAAATAATTGATAACCCCAATGCTATATTTTTAAAAGATATATCACCAACTGCCGGGTCTATGATTTCTCTTGCTGAAAAAAAGTATCAAAATAAAGAATTTGAAGATGTTGCTTATTTTGAGCCTTTTTACTTAAAAGAATTTATTACTACAATTCCAAAGAAAAAAATATTATAGAAGATTCTTTACGATTATAAAAAGGGTACTGTAATCTTTTGCGTTATTAATTAAAGATTTATTTGAATTAATATTAGCTATTTTAATGAATTACTTTAATTTTGCAGAAAAAATAATAAAGTATGGCATCTACAGCAGATTTTAGAAATGGAATGTGTATAAAATACAACGATGACCTTTATACTATTGTTGAATTTCAGCATGTTAAGCCAGGTAAAGGAGGTGCTTTTGTCCGAACGAAATTAAAAAGTGTTACAACAGGCAAAGTGATTGAAAATACTTTTAATTCAGGGGCAAAGGTTACAGAAGCAAGGATTGAGAGACGACCTTACCAGTTTTTGTATAAAGATGATCTTGGGTATCATTTCATGCATCAGGAAACTTTTGAACAAATATCTCTCGAAGAGAAAATGATAAATTCACCGGAATTATTAAAAGAAGGACAGCAGGTAGAAATTGTCTTTCACGATGAAACAGAAACTCCTCTGAATTGTGAACTTCCCCCGTTTGTAGAAATGGAGATAAACTATACGGAACCTGGAGTAAAGGGAGACACTACTTCTACTACAGCTTTGAAACCTGCAAAAATTGAAACAGGGGCAGAGGTAAAGGTGCCCTTATTTGTAAACACCGGGGATATCATAAAAATCGATACACGTGATTTTTCATACGTGGAGAGAATTAAAAAATAAGATTGTTTAGGTTGTTAAAGGGTTATTATGAAAACTAACCAGGCCAAAATAAAGAGATTAAAGCTGTTTTCGTTTAAGTTGAATTCATTGCTTGCGATTACCAAAGCAATTAATGCCAATTTATCAACAGAGGAACTTCTTCAGCGATACAAGAAGATTCTCAGGGATGATTTGAATATCGGAAAAGTTTTAATCTATAAATATAATTTCAGCAATGAAGACTGGGAGATTATACTGGAGGCTGGTTGTGGAGAAGAAGTTGAAGATATTGATCTTGAAAAAGACATATACGGGCATGAAGAAATTACATTTGTTACTTCTTCACCCAATCCATCACTAAGGACTTTTGATAATATTATTCCTGTATATCATAATAACGAACCTATTGCTTACGTTCTAATTGGAGATATAGATGACGAGGCAAAAGGGGTAAGTCCAACCATAAAACATCTCCATTTTATTCAAACCCTTTCAAACATAATAATTGTGGCAATAGAGAATATTCGTTTATATAATGAGAACCTGAGACAGGAAGCTTTGCGCAAAGAGCTTGAACTTGCTTCAAGAATGCAGTCTATGTTAATTCCCGAAGAAAGTATTCTGCCTCATAATGATAAAATCTTTGTGAACTCATTTTATAAGCCACACCTGGAGGTAGGAGGAGATTATTACGATTTTATCCGCCTGAACGACGAAGAAGGAGGTTTTTGCATTGCTGATGTTTCCGGGAAAGGTATTTCTGCAGCCTTGCTGATGTCAAACTTCCAGGCCAACCTGAGAGCTCTTTTTACAACGAATAATGATCTTGAGGACATTGTGATAAAGCTTAATGAAAGGGTAATGTCCAGCGCTAAAGGAGAGAAGTTTATTACGCTTTTTATTGCAAAGTACAACTATACAAAGAAAAAATTAGAATATATAACTGCCGGTCACAACCCTCCACTCGCTTATTACACCAAGGAAAAAGAACTTGCTTTTCTGAAAGACGGATGCCTTGGTTTGGGAATGCTTGAAGAAATACCCACAATTAAGAAAGGAGAAATAAACATTGAGGATCGCACCAAACTTTTCTGTTATACCGATGGGCTGGTAGAACTTATTGACGAAAGAGGTGTTAGTTATGATACTTCAAATATACAGCACCATATTTCCAACGATGCCAGGATTGATGAAAATATTGAAGCCATTATCAAAGACAATGCGATCCTGGAAGGAAGCACCGCAATTTTTGACGATATTTCCATTATCGGTATAGAATTCTATTAATTACAATATTACAGCATTTTTATTTTTCTTGAGGTAAATGAATGTCTCTGTTGGTTTTGTATTGGAATGATATAAAAAAAGCCCGCTTTTTTTGCGGGCTCGGGGGCTGTCCCATCAGGGCTCGAACCTGAACTCTTCTGGACCAAAACCAGACGTGTTGCCAGTTACACCATGGGACAAAAATTCATTTTGGTCTTGCAAAGATAAAAAAAATATTCATTCACCAAATTTTTTGTAAATATTTTCAATTTTTAATTCTTTTCCGTTTTTGTATAACTCACAGGTTTTACCGATTATTGTATTAGTTATCCGTAAGGGCATGCATTTACCGTAGTTCTTCTCTTTTCTCATTTATCTGATTAACAGCCTGGATTAATTCTTGCCATGATGCATCAAGTTCCTTAAGGTACTTTTCTCCCAGCGAAGTGAGCGAATAATATTTTCTTGGCGGTCCTTGTTTTGATTCTTCCCACCGGTATTTTAACAAACCTGCATTTTTTTGTCTTGTCAGCAGTGGATATAGAGTTCCTTCCACAACAATTAACCTGGCATTTTTTAATTCACTTATAATCTCAGAAGCATATGAATCTTTTCTGGAAAGTATTGACAGAATGCAATACTCCAATACACCCTTTTTCATTTGCGCTTTTGAATTGTCTATATTCATTCGTATAAATTTTATTTATTTGCCTGATAATCTATTGTTTAATCCTTTCTGGGTCTGATTTTTGTTTCTTTTGCCATGGAACCCTCAGTTTTTATGCATTGCCTTTTTCTGTCTGATGAGGAGTTCATTTCTTTACTTTTTTGAGTTTAAAGATTCAGGTTGCTCTTTACATTTTCGTATTCCTTTTTAAATTTTTCTTTTAGGTTAGAAATAGTAAATGGCTCCCCTTTCATCTCCATCTTTTGCGCAAGTGTTTTTGCTTCGGGGACTACCAGCCAGAGAATCAGGTATATGATAATTCCACTTCCCCCTGCCAGTGCAATAAGAATAAATAGTATTCTGAAGAGGATTGGATCAACCTTGAAGTATGCTCCCATGCCACCACAAACTCCTCCCAGAATTCTGTTGTCCGGATCTCTGTATAATCTTTTGGTTTCGTTGCCGGTTGAGAAATTTTTGTCCTCCTCAGAATCTTCCTGGTTTGCAAAGTCTTTGGGTTCACCCAGTATTTCAATAACCTGGTTTACATCTTTTGCTGTTATGATTTTTTTGTCTCCCTTAATTCGATCGCTGAATAGTTCTGCTATACGGGATTCTACTTCCTGCATAATTTCTTTTCTTTCATGTTCAGGGAAATTCTGTTCCACCGCATCCAGGTAGGTTTTGAGTAAACTGAAGGCATCTTCCTCAATGTGAAAGACAGTTCCTGCCAAACTTACAGATCGCATTGTTTTCATAATAGTTCCTGTTTTTTATACAAAGATATATAAAATTTATAGTATTATGCAATACATAGTAGCTATAAATTTAAAATATTTTCTTTTTTGCTGAAAACATGAAATTTAGCAGCAGAAAAGTGTTAATTTGTGAATGATGAAAAAATCAATTTGTATTTAGGCAGCGAGGTTTTTCATTTTATGTTTCCCAGACTCCCGCAATAGGATGTCCGCAATGCGTACATTTTCCATTTTTTACCTGATTTTTAAGGATAAAGAACCCTCTTCGCTTAATGATCATTTCTTCACAATTCGGGCAGTAAGTATTTTCTCCGTCAGTTCCCGGGACGTTCCCAATGTAAACATAGTTTAAACCTTCGTCAAAAGCAATTTGTCGTGCTTTTTTTAATTTATCAATGGGTGTGGAGGGTAGATGTTTCAGTTTATGCATTGGGTGAAATCGGCTGAAGTGCAGAGGAGCATCTTTAAAGCCATTATCAAACAGCCATTTGCACATTTCCCGGATCATGTCCAGGTCATCAGTCCACTCGGGTACCACAAGGTTTGTAATTTCCAGCCATACGCCTTCCTCTTTCAATATTTTGAGAGTGTTAAGTACGGTATCCAGTCCGCCTGCATTCAATCGCATATAAATATCATTGCTGAAGCTTTTCAGATCGATATTGGCTGCATCGATTACTTTGGCCAGCTTTCTCAATGGTTTCTCATTTATATAACCTGCGGAGATCATTACATTTTTTATTCCGTCTTCATGTGCCAGTACAGCCGAGTCGTACATATATTCATAGAAGATAATCGGTTCTGTGTAAGTATAGGCTATCGATTTACAGTTGTTTTTCTTTGCCAGGTTTACAAGTTTGGGAGGCATGGCATCATAATTCCGGGTTTCTTTCGGACTTTTTTGTGATATCTGCCAGTTCTGGCAATTCAGACAGGCAAGGTTACAACCAGCTGTTGCTACAGAGAAAGCCCTGCTCTGCGGGTAAAAATGAAACAGCGGTTTCTTTTCAATCGGGTCAATATGCATGGAGCATGGATTTCCATATACGATTGAATAAAGTGTATTATCTTCAGTGACCCGTGTGCGGCAATCTCCGACCTCTCCTTCTTTTATATTGCATTCATTCGGACATAGCTGACATTTTGGACCGCGAGGGGTACGGATATAATATTCTGCTTCTTTACTCCATTTCCAGACATTGGTATCTTTCAAACTGTTGGCCTTGGGGCTGCCAAAAGCTTTTATGGCTGCCAGCCCCATAAAAGCACCACCACCTCCCGCGATGGCTTTTTTTATGAATTCCCGCTTGGATATTTTGTTTGTGCTCATATCGTTTTGTCTTCTGTTTTTTAAACGAAATAATCTGATTTACATTATGCACTACATCAAAGATATTGAATTAGTTAGGGTTTGCTGAAAAAGTCTGTTATTTAAATTCAGTATAATCAAATATTCATTTTAACCTGGTTTGCCACCTGTCTTTTATGAATGACCCATTGTAAGCTGCGTGATAAGAACTCCCAGCAAATTCAGGCCACCGACAATAAAGCACACATTGAGTAAACCTAAAGCAGGAATTAAATAGGCTGTCATAATAAAGGAACCAAGAGCCGCCCCCAGCAGATCAACGCTGTAAACCCCTGACGCAATAGCTGCAACTTTTTTCAGTTGAAGACTAGAGGCCATAGAAAACAACATCCCTACCATAAAGGAGATGATAAACATCATTAGAATAAAAGCAGCATGCATTGGTATTACCGGGACATTAACCGATTTGAATAAAAGCAGTAACAGGGGAAGCAGAAGACTATATATTCCAATAGCCAATTGTAAAAGCCTGAAATTTTTCAAGGTGACTTTTGAAATGATCTTAGGACGAAAGTAAGTTCCTGCAGCTAACCCTGCCATGAAAACGGTTACAATGATTCCAACAAGATTGTAGACATAGCCATATAAAACCTGGAAGGCAATTAAGAGCACAACCTCAATTGATGCCCCGGCAAAGCCCCCGGCAAACATGGCGAAATTGACCGGATTTAATCTTACAACAAACACCAGGCTTAACAGTATTAATACGGCAAAAGGAATCCAGTAATTAAACTCTAAAGAACTGGCCCATTGGTTTAGCTTCAGATAATAGGTAACCGGCATATAATCTGTGTTAATACGAATATCTTTTTTTAGAATATCCAGTATTTTTTTGCCCCTTTTCTCAACAAGCTTATCATCAAAATAAAACTTATTTACATATTGTGTCCGGATGTTTTTTTGCTGGATTTTTTTTGTGATAGAGTAGGTCAGCTCTTTATCCGAAGCGAGGAAAAAATTGGTATTTCCCGGAACAATAATAATATTTTTAAATGTTTCTTTTAAGGTATTATAAACAGAAGAATACAGGTCACGAGTCTCTTCACTTAGGTAATTTGAAGAACCTGAAAGATTAAAACTGATTACAGCATTTTTATGGAGCCTGTTTTTTAAAGCTGCATAAAATTCCCGTGTATAAAACCGATTAATTTGGGCTGTAGACGGTTCCGGCAAATTAATGATTACAGCATCATATTTTTTTTCTGTATGTTCAATATAGTAGCGTGCATCCTTATTTATAATTTTTAGATTTTTTAAATTCTCAGAAGGCAGAAATTTTTTTTCTGCCTTTATCAGCCATGGATTAATCTCAACATAATCAATTTGTTCAGGCTTGTATTTTTTTATTTCTTCTACAACTCCAGCCATCCCTCCTGAAAGCAAAAGTATTTTTTCAGGATTATCCACCTGGGTTAACGGAAAATGAACTGTTTCTTCTGATTTTACAGGTTGTTGGGAAGAAAACAGCAGTAAATTGTTTTCATAAAAATTTATTTGTCCCTCTTGCTCTGCCACAGTGATATTTCCGTAAGGAGTAGATTTGAAATATTGAATATCTTGATTTTTGTACAGATACTTGCGGGTTAACTTGTCAAAGTTTGTGGTGATGTTAATACTGATAAAACCTAATAAAATGATAGTCACCATACCAAACAACCACCTTTTCTTTTGCATGAAAAGAATGAAAAGAATGGCAGATAAATTAATTATTCCCAGCACCATTAAAGTGTTGAAAGTATTTAAAAACCAAAAAAGGACCAGGTTGAATAAAATTCCTCCGATAATGCTGCCAGTTGATTCCCAGGAGTAAACTCTGCTTATGTAATTTTCTTTTTTAAGATTTGAAACAACATGGGTCAGTAATGTAAAAAGAAAGCCTGTCAGGATACAAAAAGGGAGCAATAACAGGAAGGAAGAGTAGAATATTTCAAAAATATTCACCATTGTGCCGTAAACAAATACGATACTCCTCAAATAATAAGCCAGGAAAATCAGGATAAAGGGCAGAATGCTTATCAAAGTAAAGAAGATGATTAAAAATGAATTTGAATTTCTGATTTTATCAGATTTTTTACCCCAGTAAGCTCCAAGTCCTGTTAAGAGCATCCAGTTGGTAAGAATGATACCAATGATCAGTTCATTTCCATAAAATATTGAAAGAAGTTCTCTCAGAACAACAATTTGCGTAGCTATTGAGGTAAAACCTAAAATTAGGGTTAACAAATGGTATGACCTGGTATAAAGTTTGTTTGTCTGCATTGCAATAGAATTAAAATTTACCCCTTATTGTAATAAATGACCTTAAATATCAACCAATATTGTATTAATATAATTTCAAATCCATTTAATTGATATCTTCAAAAGATAAAAAAAGTTATTATGAATAAAAAATAACAAAGAATTAAGAATCTATTTTATTAAAGCAAAACAAAATCAAAGCAGTGTTTTAAATTTTAAACCTTATTTTTACAGACAAGATCAGAATCCTTTTTTTAACAATCCTTAATTATGCGATCAAAATTTTATTTTTTTGTTATACTTTCATTTTTTGCATTAATTTTAAGTTTTTCAGAAGGACACAGCCAGGGTATCCGGGGTAAGATTTTAACAAGATCAGGAAAACCCATACCATTTGCAAATATTTATATCCCTTCACAAACCAAAGGAACTGCTTCAAATATTGAAGGAAAATATGAGCTGCGGCTTAAACCCGGAAAATATAAAGTTACCTATCAGTATTTGGGTTATGAAACTCAAAGTCAGACAATAACAATAAAAGAGGGTTTTGTTACAAATGATGTTGTCCTGAAAAAACAACATTATCAGATACCCGAGATAATTGTATATGGTAACGGAGAAGATCCGGCTTATCATATTATGAGGAAAGCAATTGCCATGGCACAATACTATAAAAACCAGGTACGGTCATATGATTGTCGTGTGTATCTGAAAGGGTCAAGTGTGTTTTCAAAAATCCCAGGATTGCTGAAAAAGCAACTAAAGAAAGACGGGATTGAAGAAGGAGAATATTTTATTACAGAAAATATTTCTGATATTCATTTTGAACTTCCCAATAAGGTTGATCAAAAGGTTGTTGCCCTGAGAACAAATAATTATGAGATGAATATTAACCCAATGAGTTATATTACACTCAGTTTGTACCATGATGTAGATGGGATTGTTTCACCTCTTGCCAAGAGAGCTTTAAATGTTTATGAATTTGAACTTGTAAACGGTTATTACGACAAAGGACGTTTAATTAATAAAATAAAAGTTATTCCTAAAAGAGAAGGTTATGACCTGTTTTCAGGCTATATACATATTGCTAATGATTTCTGGAACATCCACAGCGTAGATCTTAAGCTTGAACAAAAGATGTTCGAGGTTAACATCAGACAGTTGTACTCTCCCGTAAAAGGAGAAATTTGGCTTCCTGTGAGTCATCATTTCGATGTGGATTTTTCTGCTATGGGTTTTAAAGGGCATTTCCAATATGCCGGATCGGTTGATTATGAAAAAGTAAAAAGAAACGAAAAGCTTGATCATTCTTTCCTGGCAGAAATTAAAAACGAAATTGTTCAGCGGCAAAAAGAAAGAGAAGAAGTGTTTGAACAATCAGAAAAACAGGCGGAGCAACAGGAAAAACAGGAAGAAGTTACTGCGAGACAGGAAAAAATTAAAGAACTTTCTTCAAAAGAGAAGTTGAGCAATAGGGAAGCTAAGAAGTTGAATCGCATGATGGATAAGGAAATACAAAAGAAACGAAAAAAACCTTCACTTGAAATTAAAGATAAATTTGAGATTGCTGACAGTGCCAGGAAACACCCTGTGGCCTACTGGGATTCTATACGACCTATTCCTTTGTCACCCCAGGAGAAAATTAGTTATACGGAAAAAGATTCTGTTGATATTCTGATGGAAGACCCCGAATACAGAGACTCCGTTAAGAAAGCTAAAAATAAATTTAAGTTTAAGCACTTGCTTGGAGGTCATTCATACCGATATGAGGACAAAAATAGTTATCTCAGGTTTTCAGGACTGCTGGGGTTAAAAAATATTTCGTTCAACACTGTGGATGGTTTTGTTTATGGTGGGGATTGGTTTTATACGAAAAGATTTAAAAAAGGAAAAAGGATGTATCTTTCACAGGATATATCCTATGCTTTTGCCAGGGAGAAGCTTTTGAGCGATGGCCATATTTCATACCGCTATGATGGAATAAAAAGAGCCAGTGTATCTGTTTCGGGAGGACGAAAATCTTCAAATTTTCACAGGAATGGAATGTCGCGAGGATTGAATATGTTGACTTCCCTGTTTTTAAGAGAAAACTACCTGAAATTGTTCCAGGAAGATTATATAAACCTTGGACATTATATTGATATAGTTAATGGACTCAGGCTTTATACAGCTGTAGAATATTCAGCCAACACACAACTTTTCAATAATACCGGTTTTTATATCTGGGATCCGTTTGAGCATGGAACATATACCTCCAATATTCCAAATAACCCGACGATATCAACCCTACAGGTCTCAAACCATAACAGTCTGATATTTAAAGGATATCTTACTTATACACCTCGTTATTTTTACCGTATTGACAATCATTCAAAAAGAATGGCTTACTCAAAATATCCTACATTCAGGTTGAGATACAGACAGGGTGTGAGAGATATTTTAAATTCCGATAGCAGGTTTCAATACCTTGAGTTTTCAATAAGTCAGAATAAGACAATAAAAGGACTTGGACGTCTGACTTATAGAGCAAAAACAGGAAAATATTTAAACAATGACAACCTGTATTTTGCCAATTATAAACACTTTGCAACCAATGAGCCTTTTCTTGCATCCAGGCTTAGTTCCAGTCATTTCAGGCTGTTGAATTATTATGAGTATAGTACAAATAAAGCTTTTGCTGAAGCCCATGTTCGTCTTGCCAATGACCGGATTTTGCTAAAACGTTTGCCTGTTTTGAACAAGACACTTATACAGGAAAATATCTACCTGAAATATTTAAAAACAGCAGGAAGAAAGAACTATTATGAAATCGGTTATGGTCTGGACCAGGTTTTTCTTATGCTGAACATGGAGGTATTTGCCGGATTTGAAGGAAGCAAACACAAATATACCGGGTTCAAAATCTGTCTGCCCATGATTTCAGGGTCAATGAGTGTGGGACTTTAATATCCGTTTTACTCCTCAAAAATGATGGCTTCGTAGGTGTAAACTTCGGCATCTTTCCAGCCACCCCAGCCAATTCCTGCTTTGTCCCTGGCACAATGTCCGAGGAATTCTTCTTTTGTCCACTCAGTTTTGTCAGCTACCTGCGGGAGGAAAGTCCCGGAGCGCATTCCTTTCTTCACATAAATTCCGTGTCTGCCTAATTCTATTTCTGATATGTCATTTATTTTTGCCATTGGTGTCAGGACTGAGATTTCGATGTGAATATCATCTAACTCACCCTCTAAGACACTTGCAAATCTTGTATCTTTTGTTGCTGCTGCCACAGCCATTTTCTGTATTACTTCAAATAAAGGTATGTCAGGATTAAAGCGGCCAATGCATCCCCTCAGCTTTCCATCTTTGTGCAGTGTAACAAAAGCCCCGGCATTTTTTTTAAGGTTAGGTGTTAAGCGATCTTTGTCCACATCCGGGAGACTTCCCTCTGAGAGGTAATTTCTCAGAGATTCCCTTGCCAGCTTAAGTAGCGTCTCTTTTTCCTGATCATTTAATCGAAAACTCATATTATTGGTTTTTTTTTGATTTTTCCTGTAAAATGCAATAGACCAGTATCCAACAACTCGTCTTTTGCTTTTGGTAATATCTCCGGAGTTTTGATATTCAATTTTTTTTATTTCGATTTCTTCCTTTTGCGAAGTAATATTCAGAATGGTTAAAACAGCCGGCCAGCCACACATGCTTGTTGCCAGGTTCGTGATTTGTTTGTTGTTGTTTTCCTGTATGGTTTGCAACAGTTTTTCCGGGGAATTGGAAACTACTGCTTTTGCTGTAGCCTCATCTACTTTTTTAGCGTCCTGATAGTCCGGGTAATGAGAGAAGTCCGTGCTGATCACAAAAAGATTATCCGGGTTGAAGTAAGGCTCCAGCGCTTCTGCCATTTTTTTACACGTATGTTTATTTTTTGTGCCTATGACAATAGGGATAATCTGAAAATCTGAATTCAGATAATGCTGAAGAAAAGGGAGCTGAACCTCCAGGCTATGTTCCTGTGCATGCGCTTGTTGGTTAAAAACGAAATTCTGGTTTTCATCAATTAGTTTACGGGCAAGTTTGCGGTTTACTTTTACTTCACCCAGCGGTGTTTCGTAGTTACCATGGCTGTATATTGAAGCTCCGTTAAAACTTACCCGGTGAGAAGGGGCAAGAATAAAAATATTTTGATACTCCTTAGCCGGGTCTATTTGATTATATGAAGAGGCAGCAACTTTTCCTGAGTAAACATAACCCGCATGCGGTGCAATAATTGCGGCAACTTCGTTGTTGCTGGTTTTTGACTCAGCTTCTTTGAAAAATTGTTGAAGCTGTGAAGTAAGTTTTTCCTTTTCCTTCGGATAAAAAGAACCGGCAACCACAGGCTCGCGGTTAACACAAGGTTCCTGTGTGTCTTTTTTTTGCTTTACCTGCGCATTGCAGGAGTTAAGTAAAAAAAGAAGAAAGATTATTATTATTAATGATCTGTTTACCATATCTTTCTGTTTAGTTAACCTGCTCATGCTAAGATAATAAAACAAAGCTACTTTAGCAAATGAGTGATTATACTTATTACATTAATGATATATAAATTGATGGATATACAATTTATTTGCAAGAAATTATAAATGATTTTGTTTTTTCTGTGTGGATAAATAATATTGACATAACAATCGACCCAAAAAATAATTCTATCTTAGCAGCATAAAATGAAACCAATGAAAACAGCAGACACGATAAAACAGAATTTCACAGAAGCCAGGGACATTCTGGATCAGTTCATCAGTAACGAAAAGAACTTTGAGGCGCTTCAGGAAGCCGGCAACATGCTGGTTGAAAGCATCAGAAAAGGGAACAAAATCATCTCTTGCGGCAATGGTGGTTCTATGAGCGATGCCATGCACTTTGCCGAAGAACTCACCGGACGTTTTCGCGAAAGCCGCGACCCGATTCCTGCCATGGCCATTGCCGACCCTACGCATATATCCTGCACCTCAAATGATTACGGCTACGAATACGTATTTTCCCGCTACGTTGAAGCTTTTGGAAAAGAAGGCGATGTGCTGCTGGCCATCAGCACGAGTGGAAATTCCGGTAACGTGATCAAGGCTGTTGAAGTAGCCGGGGAGAAGAAGATGAAAGTAATTGCCCTTACCGGCAAAGACGGAGGCAAACTGGCAAATATGGGCGATGTGGAATTACGCGCGCCTAAGTCACAATACGCCGACCGCGCACAGGAAATCCACATCAAAATTATTCATTCGCTGATTCATTTTGTGGAGCTGGAGCTGTAAGAAAGTTTGAATGTTTGAGGTTTAATGTTTAAGGTTAAATGGGTATGAGCCACAGACTCGTGCAATTTGAGAAACGAACTTGTAATCTATTCATCCTGAAATAATTTCAAGATAAAGTTAATGAATTGTTTAAATTGTTCCCTCCAGTAAGTCCTGTCAGGAACGACATGTTTCCATAATTCCTTTCCTCCAATTTGTCCATCACCCAATATTTTATTACCTTCACACTTTCTAAATTAAAAATTATTCAACATGCTGGTTAAAACTTATGGCAGTGCCGTGCAGGGCATAAATGCCATCACTGTTACTATTGAAGTGAATGTTTCCAAAGGCATCAATTTTTACCTGGTCGGGTTGCCCGACAATGCCGTGAAAGAGAGTCAGCAGCGTATAGACTCTGCCCTGCGCACCAATGAGTACAAAATGCCGGGCAAAAAGATTGTGATTAACATGGCGCCGGCTGATACAAAAAAGGAGGGGTCTTCTTATGATTTACCCCTGGCAGTGGGTGTTTTGGCTGCATCGGACCAGATAAAATCTAACGGGCTAGACAAATATGTGATTATGGGCGAATTGTCACTGGACGGCGGGCTTAAACCTATCAAGGGAGTGTTGCCCATTGCCATACAGGCGAGGAAGGAGGGATTTAAAGGACTTATTTTACCCGAGGAAAATGCCAACGAAGCCGCAGTCGTAAATGAGCTGGATGTGTACGGAGTACAAAATATTAAAGAGGTAATCGACTTCTTCAACGAAACAAAACCGTTAGAGAGAACCATTGTTGATACGCGCGACATCTTTTTTTCCAATATTGATAACTATGAACTGGATTTTTCCGATGTGAAAGGCCAGGAGAATGTGAAAAGGGCCCTGGAAATATCAGCAGCAGGCGGGCATAACATTATCATGATTGGTCCGCCGGGAGCCGGAAAGACTATGCTGGCCAAACGATTGCCGACGATTATTCCGCCACTGACTTTACACGAAGCGTTAGAAACAACTAAGATTCACTCGGTTGCAGGAAAAACAGATGCGGATACTACATTAATGACAAGACGTCCTTTCCGTACGCCTCACCACACCAGCTCAGATGTAGCTCTTGTGGGTGGCGGTTCGTTTCCCCAGCCAGGGGAAATCTCACTGGCCCATAATGGCGTATTGTTTCTGGATGAGCTCCCTGAATTTCCGCGGCAGGTTTTAGAAGTGATGCGACAACCGATTGAAGATCGCATCATTTCGATTTCCCGGGCCAAATTTACGGTTGAATATCCTGCCAGCTTTATGCTCGTGGCATCAATGAACCCTTGTCCGTGCGGGTATTACAACCACCCGGAAAAGGATTGCGTCTGCACACCCGGAAATATTCAGCGATACATAAACAAAATTTCCGGGCCGTTGCTCGACCGGATTGACATTCACATTGAAGTGGTGCCTGTTTCGTATGATGAATTATCTACCACAAAGCCCGCTGAAACGAGCAAAGAAATCAAAGAAAGAGTTATCCGGGCCAGGGAAATACAAAACAATCGATACGAAAATGATAAAGAAATTTATGCCAATGCACAGATGAGCAGTAAGATGATCCGCACCTATTGCGAGATAGATAGTGCAGGAAAGAATTTGCTGAAGAAAGCCATGGAAAATCTGGGTCTTTCTGCCAGGGCTTACGACCGTATTTTAAAAGTTGCAAGAACGGTTGCTGACCTGGAAGGTTCCGATTCTATAAAAGCTTACCATCTTGCTGAGGCCATACAATACAGAAGTTTAGACAGGGAAACATGGGGGACGTAATAATTTTTCAGGGTTTTAGTTTTCTTCAGCAAGTGAAAAAAATCACCTTTCTACCTGTCCCATCATTACATGGAATTAGAGATATGATTCTTCTTTTAACCGTTTAAATGTTTTTCTAAATAATGGCATTCCGATAAAATTTGTATTTTTGCCCAAAATAAAATTCATTTGTTGCGATTCAACAAAATTAATTCGGTGAGGTAATTTTTAAAATAATCTCACTTTTTTACGAGATAACATTAAATCTAATATAAATTAAAAACTAATTAAGATGGAAACAATTTTTTGGTTTATTCCTTTAGCTTCAATCCTTGCATTAGTATTTGCTTGGATTTTCTTTAAAAACATGATGAAGAGTTCTGAAGGAACGGATAAGATGAAAGAAATCGCACAGGATGTGCGGAAGGGAGCTATGGCTTACCTTAAAAGGCAGTATGGAGTTGTGACAATTGTATTTGTCATCCTTTTTATAATTCTGACAATACTTGCCTATTTTAAAGTACAAAACCCATTTGTACCAGTAGCCTTTTTAACCGGTGGTTTTTTCTCCGGACTTTGTGGTTATCTGGGTATGCGTACGGCAACTTACGCTTCAGCCAGAACAACGCACGGAGCATCAAAATCACTTAACAAAGGATTAAAAATTGCTTTCAGAAGTGGTGCTGTAATGGGCTTGATTGTAGTAGGTTTTGCATTGTTAGACATCAGCCTTTGGTATGCCCTCCTGAATAAAGTGGTTTATACTGCACAAAATATGCAGGAAGGTCTTCAGTTTCTTAACCTGGAATTAGTTCACCCCGGAACTACAGATCATGAAAAGATAGTTCAAATTACAGCAACTATGTTAACATTTGGTATGGGTGCATCAACTCAGGCACTCTTTGCCCGTGTAGGAGGAGGTATTTATACAAAAGCGGCTGATGTTGGGGCAGACCTTGTTGGAAAAATAGAAGAAGGTATTCCTGAAGATGATCCCCGTAACCCTGCAACTATAGCAGACAATGTTGGAGATAATGTAGGCGATGTTGCCGGTATGGGAGCCGATCTTTACGAATCATATGCCGGGTCAATACTCGCTACAGCTGCGTTAGGCGCAGCGTTGCCAATCTCTACAGGAATTGTGCAAACCGAAGCTGTTATCGCCCCAATGATCGTAGCTGGTATAGGAATTATTCTCTCTATCCTGGGTATATTCCTGGTACGTGCCAAAGAATCTGCCACCCAGAAAAATCTGCTCCGTGCACTTCTTCTTGGAACCGGCGGCAGCTCTGTTCTTATTCTTGTAGCAACAGCAGGTCTGGCCTACTTCGACTGGATCACCTGGGGCGTATTCGGAGCTGTAGTTATTGGGCTCTTTGCAGGTGTCATTATCGGGCAAGCAACCGAATACTTTACTTCTGATGAATATAAACCCACCAAACATATTGCCCGGCAAGGACAACAAGGACCTGCTACGCTTATTATTGATGGTATCGCTGTTGGAATGTTCTCTACCTGGGTACCCGTGGCCACAATTGTTGTTGGTATAATTGGGGCCTTTGGTTTAGCAGGCGGTTTTGAAAACTTTGCCCTGGGTGTTTACGGTATTGGTTTTGCCGCTGTTGGTATGCTCTCAACCCTTGGAATTACTCTTGCTACTGATGCATTCGGCCCGATTGCTGACAATGCCGGTGGTAATGCTGAAATGGCAGAACTGGAACCGGAAGTTAGAAAACGAACCGATGCACTGGACATGCTTGGTAACACAACTGCTGCCACAGGAAAAGGATTTGCTATCGGCTCTGCAGCTCTTACAGCTATGGCCCTATTAGCTGCATATCTTGAAGAAGTTCGCTTATGGCTTGGTAAGCTGGCCCAGACAAGTGCCGAAGGATTCAAACAAGTAGGTGATATAGTGTTCTATAAAGGCGCAGAACCCGCGGTTGAAGCCGGAGAAAGGACAGTAGAAGTAGCTGAGGCCGGAGTACGCCACTTTGTGGAAGCTTATGATTTATCAATTTTCAACCCAATGCTACTGGGAGGTATTTTTGTTGGTGCAATGATGGCCTTTCTGTTCAGCTCTATGACTATGAAAGCTGTTGGCCGTGCTGCGGGTGATATGGTAGATGAAGTAAGACGCCAGTTTAAAGCATTCCCTGGCATTATGAAAAATACCCAAAAACCAGATTACGCACGTTGTGTAGCTATATCAACGAAAGGAGCTCAGAAAGAAATGCTGATTCCTTCATTAATCGCGATTATCGTGCCAATACTCGTTGGTGTTATATTTGGTGTTGCAGGAGTAGTCGGATTGCTGGCAGGTACACTTACAACAGCATTTACTCTTGCCATTATGCTTAACAACTCTGGTGGCGCCTGGGATAATGCCAAAAAATATATCGAAAAAGGCAATTATGGCGGAAAAGGAAGTGAAACACACAATGCAGGAGTAGTTGGTGATACTGTTGGCGATCCTTTCAAGGACACTTCAGGACCCTCACTCAACATTCTTATTAAGCTTATGATGATGGTATCAGTAGTAATGGCAGGCCTAACAGTTACTGTAGGCTTATTCAATTAAACTGATACAATCTTTAAATAAAACAAAAAACGCTGGTTGCAACCAGCGTTTTTTGTTTTAATAAAGCCGTTTTTTTTTATTTTGTCATCTCATGGAATACTTCTTCAAGACTTTTTTCTTTCTTTTGCATTGATAATACAGATGCTCCCATTTTAACTGCAAAATCAAAAACATTCTGGCGAATATCCTCCTCACCGGAACCCTCCAGAATCCAGGTTTTATCATCTACTTTTTTTAGGTCCGACAACATAGGAATATCTCTGAGTTCCTTTTCCTGTAATTCTTTATTAAATTCTACCAGTACCGTTTGCCGGTTGTCTTTTAATTGCCTGGATATATTTGCAACCTTATCGTCTGCCACAATATTTCCCCTGTTCAGGATAATAATACGGTCACAGATGGCCTCTACTTCCTGCATCAGGTGTGTGGAAAGCAACACTGTTTTTTCTTTTCCCAGGGAAGAAATAAGGTTTCGTATTTCAATAATTTGGTTAGGATCAAGTCCCGAGGTGGGCTCATCCAGAATTAATACTTCCGGATCATGCAAAATAGCTTGTGCAAGACCAACTCTTTGTCTGTAACCTTTTGATAAGGCGGTAATGCGTTTGTTTCTTTCTTTTTCAAGTCCGGTTAGCCTGATTAATTCTTCAATTCTTTCTTTAACATTTTTTAACCCGTAAAGTCCGGCTACATATTCAAGGTATTCAACAATGTACATTTCTTCATATAGAGGATTGTGTTCGGGTAAATAACCGATGGTCTTTCTTACTTCCATTGATTGTTCTGTTACATCTTTTCCATTGATCTCTGCTTTCCCTGAAGATGGCAACATATAACCTGTAAGGATTTTCATGGCAGTGGTTTTTCCCGCTCCGTTGGGTCCTACAAAGCCCACTATTTCTCCCGGTTTTAATTTAAAGCTTATCTCATTTAAAGCTTTTTGTTTGCCATAATATTTTGAAACCTTATGAACCTCTATCGACATATTATTTCTTTTACGATTCAAATTTATTAAATTAGAAGGGAAAAAAATAGGTAAATTCCCTTGAAATTATCTTTATTTTCAAGGTAAAACTAATTAAAAAAAACATATATTTTACTATGTCAACAAAGGTCTTGTCTACACATAAATTACCAGAGGAAGGACTCCGGAAACTCAGAGAGTCGTTTGATCTTCTTATCCCGGAAGGGAAACATTTTTCATACCAGGACCTGGAAGAAAAGATACAGGATGTGGAGGTGCTTATTCCGGTTTTTGGCTTTGAGATTAACGAGCAATTGATAAAGAAGGGAAAAAAACTTAAAATTATTGCTAATTTCGGAGTGGGGTTCAACAACATTGATGTAGGTGCAGCTACCAGGAATAAAATTGTGGTCACAAATACACCTAAAACTGTTATAGAGCCTACAGCAGAACTGGCTTTTGGTCTTTTGTTGTCTTTAACAAGAAGAATAACTGAACTGGATCATAAACTGAAAAACAGGGAAGAAATTAAGTGGGAAGTGATGGCAAACCTGGGTCATACTCTTGAAAATAAAACCCTGGGGATTATCGGTATGGGTAATATTGGAAAATCTTTTGCCCAAAAAGCCAGGGCTTTTGGAATGAATGTATGCTATTATTCAAAAGAAAGAATCAGCCTTTCTGATGAGCATCTTTACCAGGTTGCTCCAGTGTCTTTTGAATATCTGATTAAAGAATCGGATGTGATTTCTCTGCATGTTCCCTTAACAGAAGAAACACATCATATACTTGATAGTGAAGAGTTCAGTAAGATGAAAGAGGGAGTTTACATTATTAACAGTTCGCGAGGTCCTGTGATAAATGAAAAAGCCCTTATTGAATATATAAAGAACGGGAAATTAGGAGGAGCCGGACTAGATGTTTACGAATTTGAGCCAAAGATAAGCAAAGAACTTCTTGAAATGGAAAAAGTAGTACTTACTCCTCACATAGGAACTGCCAGTCTTGAAACAAGGATAGAAATGGCCAGGGAAGTTTCTTTAAATATTATGGAGTTTTATAAGGGTGAAATCCCTCCAAATATTGTAAATCCAGATGTTCTTTAAGCAACTTAATTATTAGACTCATGAAAAAAGGTGATGAAATATATTGCGAAAGCCTTGTACGATACCAGAGATTAAATACCCGTGAGGTGAAGGTTGGCAGATTGTTGATGGGAGGTAAGCACCCAATAAGAATTCAATCAATGACCAATACGGATACCAATGATACCCAGGCTACTGTTAAACAGATTGTAAAGATTGCAAAAGCCGGGGCTGATTTGGTTCGTATGACCACTCGTACGCAAAAAGAGGCAAGGAATTTAAAAAACATAAAAAATGCGCTGGCTGAAAAAGGCTGGGAAATACCTTTGGCTGCTGATGTCCATTTTAATCCATCAATAGCAGAAACAGCTGCAAAAATTGTTGAGAAAGTAAGGATCAATCCGGGAAATTATGCAATTGGTAAACAAAACAAAGGAAGTTTTAAGGAAATTCAGAAACAGTTTGTCCGGTTGCTCGATATTTGTAAGGAAAATGAAACGGCCCTGCGAATTGGAGTAAATCATGGATCCCTTTCAGAAAGAATTATGAAAAAGTATGGGAATACACCCGAAGGAATGGTAGAATCGGCTATGGAGTTTTTACACATCTGCCGCAAAGAAAATTTTCATAACCTAGTTGTTTCATTAAAGTCAAGTAATACAAGGGTTATGGTACAAGCCAACCGTATGATGGTAAACAGAATGATAAAGGAGCAAATGGTTTATCCTTTGCATCTGGGTGTAACAGAAGCCGGTGCGGGTGAAGACGGCAGGATTAAGTCTGCTGTTGGAATTGGGACTCTATTGTCTGATGGGATCGGGGATACAATTCGTGTCTCTTTAACCGAGGCACCAAAAAATGAAATTCCTGTAGCAGAAAAGTTGATTCAGAATATTCAGAAGAAGGAGGAAGAAGAAGAGACTCCAGAAATGGATGGGATCCCTTTCTCTCCTTTCAAATATCACAAGAGAGATACCCTATCTGTGAATAAAATTGGAGGGACGAATGATCCGGTAGTAGTTATTTCTGCTGAAAATGCTGCTGATTTAAAGAGGAAAAAGCTAAAAAATTATAAACCGGATTTTATTCTTAAAACCAATATGCGGATTGATACCGGGTATTTTAAAAAGACTCCATTAATTGTTAGCCATGAGGATTGGTTAAAAGGAAATAAGAAAAAGGTATTTCCATTTTTTAATTCCATAGGGCATTTTGCTTTAAGTCGCAAAAAATCCGATAAACTCAATTTTATTTTTACTACCCTGGATGAAATAGATGACCTTCCTAAACTTAAAAATAAGAAGCCATCAGTATTGTTGCTGCAATCTCTCTCGCTTAACGAATCTGCTGAGCAGCGACGTTTTATCTGTGAACTGATGGAAGAAAATATTAATATTCCGGTCATAATCTATAATATGTACCGTGAGGATGATGTGGA
>Ga0102934_1000033_pt1 | contig 63568 bp, 58 predicted proteins | sample SalPonR2_A_D1_MG_FD_78175 | JGI IMG/M metagenome (GOLD analysis project Ga0102934, IMG submission 78175) | Salt pond soil microbial communities from South San Francisco under conditions of wetland restoration - Salt Pond MetaG R2_A_D1_MG | ecosystem: Environmental > Aquatic > Marine > Intertidal... | reverse complement strand
GCCGGTGAGGGCGGGGGGGGGTCCGGGGGGGGGGGGGGGGTGGGGCCCTTCCTTTTCCGACCCCGCCAGCCAGCGGGGAGAGCCGGAGGGGGGGGGCGTGTAGGGACCCGCCATGTCGTCCGCCGCCAGCCAGCGGTGAGAGCCGTAGGGGGGGGGCGTGTAAGGAGAGTCTGAAATCGATCATGGGGAGACATAAGAGGGGGATGGTTGAGACTGGTATAACTTTCAATTGTATTGTCTAGGGTGTGTGCACTTACATTGCGCAGCACTAGTTCCAAAAAGGAAAGCTGACAGGACAATTAGCGTTGTACGGTGGATGACGGTCATGATCCTGGTAGCTCAGTCTGTGGACGCTGCTTCCCTGAAGAATAGAATGCGAGATAATTACGTCAGATCCTACCTGAGTTGGTATAAAGAAAATCGTGATGCTTGACGGGAGACATCGACCATGCTATTGCAAAGCGCAGACCGAATGTATTCACAAATGTTCGTGTACGGCACCATGCCCTCATCTGCATTTGCCTACGCATCTCGAAAAGGTTGTCACCAAACAAATTGTAGAAGTTAATACGGTAAGCACTGGATATGCAGCTATCAAACCATCACACAATTCAGACGCAAATAGATCATCAAGGGCGTACACAACATATGATGCATTATTTTTGAGCCGTAAATAGCACGTGTCATCTACGAGATCACGATACGAACCCACTGACAGACTACCAATATGTTTTATAACGCAATTGAGATAGTTTGCTACCGATATGCAGTCGCTTGAAATAATACATAGACATCACAAGAGCGTCAAATGTTTCATGGGGCTTAGCACTGCTGGATTCGTATATGGGTGCTTGCAAGTGCCACGCGTTTGATGAGGGAAAAAATGAAAACTCTGCTGACAAATGCCCCCAACGCATGTGATAGAAATTATCACAGCATTCCTGTACGTGTGCAAGATTGGGGTAGTAAATGATGTACATGCTGAGTGCAGCACCTCAAATCGGGCTGTTCGAAGGAGGGATGGGACCGGACTGAAAGAGAGTGCAGCGGGTTTGGGGCTTAAGATAATCGTCAATTACAAGTCCTGTGAGCCACAATATCGCGGCATTTTGTGCTAAAAAAGATGAGCATCATCTTTCTCAGTTATAGGTACTTTCATAAACCCCTACGCCAAACGTGCACAGACAAAGCGGCCTTTAAGAACTCGAAAACGGGCCCCCCCTCGCGCGTTGCAGCTTTTTATGGGCCATCCAAAGTGTTGACGCAAATGTGAAACGCTTTGCGAAGCAAATAATTGCGAGGTAGGCTTCGACATGTCAAATCAATGGGATAATCAGCCATGAGAAATTCATGTCGCTGATGCAACCTCACATTTTGAAAGCAAGAATGGGTTGCTCACTTGATGATTCGTGACCTGACGAGACCGTTACGCAACGGCCCCCCGCCAGGGAGTGGTCCCACTCGCCAATGTTTCATTTTGATTTGAGCGGGCCCCCCCGCTCAAATGCCAATTCAACGGAGGCTGGGCCCGACCATTTTGGGATAAATACAAGACTTTAAACTCAATACTTCGGCACGTCGTTTGGGGGGAAATGTTTCCTGTAGCACAAATACCTGAGCGATGAATCACAGCGCCCTTCGTCAGCAACACCCTGAGCTGATCGAGGAAGCCGACACGCGGCATGCTTTCGACCACTGTGCTGCGAATGGATTATAATATGGTATTATCTTTATGATTATAAGTACACGGTTGAAATAATTGTAATAGGTGAGAGACCACACTGCTGTGGTTGAAATGTCATTATTATGGTCATGAGGGGCCTATCAGCGCTATATTTATGTCGATTCGGTACCTTGCCTGTATTGGTAGGCTGGAGAACTATCTATTTTAGCGACAGGTGTGATATGTTTCAGAGGTATATGTCGACAATACAGGACTATTATTCAAGCTGTGCAGTACTTGTTGCATTGAGCTAGCTCACTCCCTTCCACGCTTTCCTGGCGCTACTCATAATTTCAGGCCTGGACTTCTAGTTTTTACGTCTTTGAATTTTACTTAAAATATTGGGTATTCTCTTTGCGACGACATAGAAATGTTACCGTGCACTTACCTCTTTAAAATGTGGATTCACCAGCATGTGATGGGTACTCCCATTCACACACTCAAAAAAAAATGCCACGTTGGAACAAAAACTGAAGATACTTAGATCAATTGCTCGTTACACTCACAACAGGGCATTGATTAAGGAGGATTCTACATTTATTTCTGAGAATTGTGATGTTAACTGAATTCTCACATTTTTTAAATTCAAGCTTTTCTTTTTCATCACTTATCTCGCTTTGCTAGCAGGCAAGTATTGAAAAAAAAATATAGGCTATACATGTGAATATTTTTAAGCACTGCATAGAAATGGCGCAAATTTTCTTTACAGATTGTGAACCTACTGCATGACAGTAACTCACAGTGTAATGTACAGTGTTTTCAAGTCTTATCCACCTCATTTTCCTTGCTCCTCTTGTGTAGCGCATTCTTTCTGTAACACTCTAGCTCTATTTTACAAAGTCGGGATTCAAGTGAATCAATTTTTCTTTGTAAACACAAGATGATCTCGTTCTTCAGGAGAAGTCTCGGGGAAGGCCGTACGAGGTCTTTGTGGCCAGGCTGTATTTTCCAGCTATCTCCCGTGGTCCGCGTGACGTGAGGCTCTTGAATTGACGTAAGTGGATCGGCTTTATTTGAAGTAACTCGATTTTTTTTTTCTGATTGTGGTGACCAACGAAGGTGCTGAATTCGCTTAATCATCCCGCCCCCTGTCGCTCCATTTTCAGACAGTTGAGAGCTAGGTGACTTTCTATGTGGTGTGGTGCTATCCTCTGCATAATCTGCGAAATTTGCGGGGGCAGCACGCGTTGAATCAACAACGTCGCTCTCACCGGCATTATAAAATTGCGAGGGAGCATGTCTGCGAATAAATGAGCTTTCAATTTTGGTACTTGCGCTGTCAACACCGCAGTATGCAGTATTTTTAATTTCGTTGAGATCTTGCAGAAGGGTTAAAGACGTATTTGTAACGAGATCAGGAGATTCTGTCCGGTCAAGAAGACGGACGACTTGGTGCACGGGCTCTTTTCGTATGGCTTCAAGGTCGACCCAGCAGAAACGTTCCAGTACAGATAAGAGATGCCAAAGGTTTGTATTCTTGTACATTACGTTCTCAGAAAAGGTCTTGAAATTCCCTAATTCTGATTTTGGGAATCGCTCTTTGGACGGAGAAGTCCATGCAGATCGCGACGGTATAAATTCCCACACGCCAAACTGGAAACCCCCATGGCTGCACTGAACGCCAAATCCGTAGCCCATATCGACTTTTGCCTCTTCGACTTTGTTAAGCAAGCATTTGACGATATTATGAATTCGGATAAAGCTGGCACTATCACGTTGCCAGTCACCAGACAGGCGCTTTTGTATCGCTATAGAACGTTGATATTTGTGTCGGGGCTGCAAGCGTGCCCGATTACCGCCTGTTCTTAAATTATTATCTCCCCTGTTAAGCTCCTCTAAGCATTTGCTTCCTAGACTGATATGCGTTAAGTTTGTCGGCGATCGTTCAATGTAGAAAGTCAACTTCAACGGCGTACTTTGAAGTTCAAGAGTGATGATCCGCCGGGTGGGTGTCTGCCACAATAGATGCATCTCGGGCTCGCAACTGCCTTTGGAAATGCACTTAACACACACAATGCGCTTCGTACTAATGACGACCAGAGTTTCATCCTTTGCGTTCTCCTGAATGATTTCTGTCATTATGACTTTTTCATCTGAGTCCGTATCTGGAAGCTCATCCACCTCATTACGAGCCTCGGTTATGTTTAATTTGCCCGCGACAGCAGATACAACATTCCTTGTAGAATTGAAAACGGTGCGGCCAGCAGCTCCAACAGCAGCCATTGCGGATCCCATATCCGTTTTCAGCCCTCCGATATTATTGACAAGGGGCACAACGTCAGACGCAGTGCCCGTCATCACGTCGTCATCCATATAATTTGATTTCTTTGGAGGGTTGGGGCCATATTTTTGCAGGACCATATATCCACGTGCTAACTGTTCATGTGAAAAAGCAAATGGTATGTTTTAATTGTTCGATAGCTAGGAGGGATTTTGCTTTTTCGTCTACTAATTTACAAACCTTGACATCATAGGGTAATAGACGCCCGTCGCTGGCAAATGTGTGTTGAAAATTTTGACGTCGTATGGGATCCAAGCGTCGTTCCATCGAGATTACCATTGCTAAGTCACGGAAGCCATCAGAAGTGTGTGCTACTGCGTCGAGAACGCCGACGATAGGTTTGGCCACGATTCCCACCAGACCATATCCCAATCCCCTGAATAGTCCGCGGCAACCATCTGTATAGATTAAGGAATTCTTTGTGAAAAATCGCTATTTTACACAGAGTTTCATAAAATACTCCATTGCGATAGAACATACCTTTTCGCGCTCCGTAATATGGGTCGGTGACAATTCCTGATATGCCATGATAGATTCCGTGTATAAAATCTTTGGCTGGTCGCAAATATGCATGGCTCCGCTCCCTGGCCAAATGTTCTCGAGATCGCATAAAGCTCATGTCCTTCGAGATTGTGCACAGTACCCCGCTCCCAATGCTTTTACTAATTTTGCCCGCAACGCCCAAAAATCCAGACGTCGTATTCGTCACGAGTGATGACGTGCCTTTGACAACGCCCCGCACAAATGCTCGCGGACTTTTGACCAGCCCCTGCGCTGGCTCATAGAAAAAGTCGATAACCCCGGTTCCCAAGCTACTTGCAAAACTCAGCGGGTTCCCAATGATATCGATGCTTCCCACAATCCTGTAGAACTGAAATAGAAAATTCGATGTATAGTGTGCCTGCAATGTTCCCCAGATCTCTGTCGGAGTTTGGAACACGTGAGCAATATTCAGAGAATTCAATTTGATAGAAGCATTCGAAATGCTAGGAATGAGTGGCATCATAACGTCTGTCAATAAATGGAAAATTGTGAAGATTATTGCCATTTGAGGATTCTGCCGAGCAGCCGCTGAAGTCAATTGACCATTCACGATCAGGTGCGATGTGTCCATTTCACCCATGCGTAGTGCTGCTTCGGCCGCCACGTCGGTGCTGCCAATTGCCACCTGCCATACCTTTCGGTCAACCGCGCTCTTGTGGAAGCTGACATTTACCTTGATTGGACACAATTCTAAACGTTCAATGTATACCATCTGCGTCACATAAGGATGTGAATCACCCTCAAGATTTAAGTCATCTTCACCATTACCACATAAACGTACATCAGGACCGTCTTTTGTAGATGCTTTTAAGGAGGACTGCGTGGTAATAAATCGATTTTGGGCTTCATATTGAGAGGGACTTTCCGTAGGTTGCATGTATAAAGCTCGGCTGCGCGGGACCAAGAGTGCACCCTCCGTATTGGTCTGTTCTCCCTCTGAACCAGATGAGTGGAATGATGACGGTAGTCTGGGGGATGGAGAGCTATCTTTTGAAATTTGGTGATAGGTCATGGTATTTACGGCTTGTCGTGCCTGTTCTTCGGACGTTGCTCTGGCTTCTCGTTGTCCTGCGCCATGTTCTTGTCGAAGCTGGGCGTACAGCGTGGAGGATGTAACCAAGTGGTCGACTAGTACTCTCGAAAAGGACTGCCACAGGGCATGGACGAAGGCTTCTTCAACCTTCAAATCTACTTCCTGAAACAAAATGAAAACGTACTTGAGCCGGCATAGACGATCCGGTCTCATAATTTCATTCCTGTCCTTTTGCCGAAAAAGACTGCACTGCAGGAAAGGTTGTGGCATCTGCATTGGCGTAGGACCAAAGATGACCGGTGCCTCGGCGTCGGGCAATTGATTGTCGAACTGCACGTGGGATACTACGATGCTTGCCCGGGTCAAAGCTGGATTGTCAACGTAGCGTGCTTCGATACTACGTGCTGTCGTAGACATCAACTCAAGACACTTATACGAGTCCACCATTGATATTGCTATTTCAGTCAAGTATGCCCTAAGATACCCGTTGGTTTTAAAGATGTGAGTGTTTTCACTAGAAGGAATCCACCTGAAGCCCAGCTTGAGACAGGGCTCCGAAATAAAATCTTCGACGGATTCCTTTTCAGAAGTCCATGGACACGGCATTTTGAGGAACTTTCCCTGTTCAGAACGAGTATATACAGAATGCAGCAGCGGAAACCAGCGCACATAATTACCATTGTCATCACAGCAATCAATAAGTGAGCCCAAAGGCATATCAATATGAGCCAGTTCTACATCTTGCAATTCTTGCTCGCTCCAAACGGTGACATGAATTGTTCCAGTTGTATTCAGATGCTCTATCTCCAATGTCAGCTCATTTTTCGTATTTGCAACGTCCCAGCGTGGATATGCACCTGGCTTGGCTTTAGTCGTACGTTCCACATGGAGGCCGTATCGGACAGTTACATAGGAATGTTTTGCTTTGTCTCCCAAATTTAAAGCTTGGAAAGGTCGAATGTGTAAAGTACCGCCAGGGTTGTTAACACAGCGATGCGACCGTGCTGCTTCCTGCTCGAAACTTCGACGTGCCATGCAGTGTTGCATGGCCATAATATGCCGTGTTGATTGTGTCCGAAGCCGTCGCGAAATCCGCTTGAGGTCGTGGAAATAATCGATCGCAAGTGAACGAGTCTGCGGTGGATTTTCCTTAGAGGCGGATCGCACTAATGATAAGAATCTCGTGTCAGAATCCTTCAGGGTGGCCAAATTTGAGACCACGAGGCGTTCTGGAGAAGAATGAGAACGGTAAGAGCATGTCTGGGTTCGGCCGTCGTATGGATTTGGTCTTTGCGCGTCCTTTTTGCAATATTGCACAGGGTGCGACATTCGTTTTCGCCTTTGCAAGCGGATCAAAGCCATCCGGTCCCTCGTACTTTCAAGCGATGGAGAACCCGTCGTGTGGTCGCAAGTTAACGAGACTGATTTGTCGCGATGGTCCTGTGGGCTTTTCCATTCTAGAGGGGTTTCTTGTGGACAACTCTTCCGAAACCCAGCTGGACTCAGTCGTAAGGAATCGTCGGCTTGACGGCTAAAAGCCTCCGCTATCGACTCTACGGCTCCACTTCTTTGTCGTTGTCGTAGGGCCGTTGCTCCTCGAATCTGCGTTTCAATGGTCCTGTTTTATATCGAAGTAGATTAGTGCCTCCCTTTTACTTATTGCAACTGCAAATACGGTCGAGATATTTTAAGGTCCACATCAAAAAAGCCATACTGGGGGCCTTAACATCCATGTCTTATTCATTGATCGGTCGTCATTCGTACCTAAGTTTCAAATTCTCTTTCTGGTGATTCATTAATCCTGGTTCTGGTGTTAGATGGTTTGACTCGCCTGCTTGCTCCATTTCCTCTTTACCCAAATGTTGCTGCTGCACTTTTAAATCTTGCAGCTTGCCTTCAGTCCAATCTTTCAAATTGTGGACTAGGCCCTCGAGTGAATGTACCCATCGCATGCGTAAGTGGATAGCGCCCAAATCTGGCGTTTCTAAGCAACTTTGAAGAGGTTGCTGGAATAATTGTGACTTTCGCGTGAGAAAATACCAACCATCTAGCTCCATTTCATTTTCCAGGAGATCAAGTTGCATATCTATTCTACCCAGGAAATCACTTTTTTTGACAGGACCGTCAAAATCCTTCACTTTGACGTGCACTGAGTATGCTTTTGGGTTGGAAACAGCCTTCGGCGGAACCTTGAATACGAATGACTGGTTTTGCCATTTGGGATTTAAAGTCTTTTCAATCACATATGTAGTAAAGTGCTGCTGATACCTAGGATCCCTTCTCAGCAATTTGTCTTGAATTTTCAGATAGACTTGAACAAAGGGATCTGACAGGCCTGAAATGTCCTTTGCCTGTAAACCTTTTGCTTCTATGACCTCCACTAGCAGGTGATGGCGTCCTCGTACGTGTATATCAGCATCATGAATCTCGGCCTGGAGACCTCCGATCGCATTTTCGACAGCATCTAAATTGAAATTCTTCGTTTGGTCCCGCGGCATCACTTCACGTTTCTCTTCTGCAAGGTTTGCAAGTTCCTCCATCAATTGACTATAAATGTCTCGGTGCTGCACGTACACCTGCCGTAGTTTAGATAGCTCCTCTCGCCGCCTCTTTACGCTCATTCGTTCGTCAGCCGATCCATCTTTTGATACGTTTAAGACCCGAGTCGTCCCTTCCGTTCCTATGCGAGCAATGAGACAGTGGCCATCGTCTGTATAGGGCTCGTGGAGCGGGATGGGGTGCGCGCGGCCAATTCCGTCCAATCGAATTCGAACGCCAGGTATCTTGGCAAACAAAATATTCGGAACTCCTTGACGCGAAATTCTTGACTGCCTTTCCCGTATTGCAGCTGGATGAGCATCCATCCCTCGCATACCAAGCATTCCTTGCCTAGGAGCGACGCGAAGATCAAGCTTACGAGATTTCATCGGTTCTTCCCACGTATAGATGCTTGATTCGTGCGGAGCCAAAGTATTCCACGGGTGCATCTCACAACCCGCTTGCCTATAATGAATCATGAAATTTTTCGTCCTATTCACAATGCGATAGGGCGGGCTTACTTGTGGATCTAGCTTGCCAACTATAACGTATACACACGGCCCGATTGGTTTCAATTGGACTGTAATGTATTCCGGTCCATCCTATTTGCGGGTTGTATGAGTGCTATTAATGTTCCTTGACAATGAGTCCCATGATCCCCAGACCACCATTCACAATCCATGTAAGGGGGCCTAACGTACCATTTGAGATCGTTTTGTACAATGTATTTGCTGTGAACTTGAAATAAGTTGTCCCAGCGCTCGCAAACGGAGAAGACGCAAGTTTTCCTCTTGAGTTCGGAACCTTAATGTCGCACCTGTAGTTGTCAGGAGCCCTTTCAGAGCAGCGATAATTTTTTTAAAATCTTTACCCGTGATGGGCTGGCCCTCAATAGCCAAGAGTACGTCACCCTTATGAATTTCTGTCTTCTCCGCCCACCGATTCTTTTTCAGAGCCTTGACAATTAGCATTTCGTGATTCCAATCTGTTTCTAGCCAAAGCCCGATCTCCTGCCCTGGGGGCAATTGAATATCGAATTCGGGATTCTTTCTAGTCATAAGATGCCTTACGCGCGATAAATCAGTAAGCCTGGTGAGTCTTAGGCATAAGTCTGCACCAGCATCGATAAGGAAGGGTGCACTTTTATCATAGCCACCCTGAAGTTGGACAGTCACACGCTTCTCAGAGCTCCTAGGTAGATGAGCCTGAGCGATGCAGTGACTGCCAATCTCATCAGATATGTGACCCAGGCGGAAGTATGTTGAGTCCTGAGAAAGGTATAGAGGGAGTGGGTGTCTGTTCCAGACGACATACCGAGGACAAAAGAATACAACTTTTGTGAATTGTCCGAGCCTGCCTGGGGCTACATTTATTATGAACCCGATTTCCATATCGCCCCATTGCGGGTGCCGTACTGTTATCACTTGATTGACTCCAACTGTATCCAGCGAAAAACTTTTCGACCAGGCAGAATCATTGACCTTGATTTTTAAGCGCTGTAGTCCCAAGCTTAATGGGGTTTCCTCGGAATAATTGAACATAAACGAAGCTTCGCAAAGCTCAAATAGCCCGTATGAATCAGTAAAATGCGTAGACATTCGAGAGGTATTGGTTTGAAAACCACCCTTCACCTTGTGGTGAAATTTAGACAGTCCTAATTCACCAGGGAACTGCTTATGCCGCCTCTTATCCCTTTCTAAAATACAAGCGGGGGAATGATCGGATTTTGGCCCAATTCCGCCCCAGGATGGATTAATCTCATGGAATCCCATCAATGGCCGGTAGCTCTCGTCGACAGCATTGCGACATGGGGAAGGGGCTTTCGTTGCACCCTCTTTCCCTGACTTTCCTTCTGCAGTCACTGCAGATGCGGTAATCATGGTTGTGCTTGTTTTCAACGTCCCAGCGGGAGTATTCGACTTGCCCTCTTGTATGTAGGTCAGCAGGCAATTTGTATTGTTCACCAACCAGTATGGGCAGTACAAGATGGTTCGCCGTTGTCCCGCACCGCCAACTTGATGCTCCAGTTGGAGAAGCAGTTTCTGATTTTCAGCGTCCACCATGGTTATAAACTTCGCCACGTCATGGTCTATAGCCTCCATGCCTCGTAGTGCTCCACCGCCTTTATGAATAAGAACACTTTCAGTGCTGCGACAGTCCTCAGTTTGGACGTCGAGAAGCACTGAACAGTCGACTCTGACGTCATGGATAGGCATTGATTGACCGGCTTGCAGATGCGCCTTCCAAAGCATGGCTTTACTCGTAAAATCATAAAGCCTGAAGACGCAAGCCTCAGGCAATAAGTTTTCCAGGACGAGGGGCGGATGAATGACGATCATGTAGTCTAAAGGTCCGTGAATTGGCTCCACATTCTTACTATCCCAGTGAGTTCCACTTCCTGCTCCCCTTTGCAAACCATCTTTCATGGTATTCGGATTATCATCAGCGCAACCATCAACATCATTCTTCTTAAATTTAGTCCGGATTATCTCCACACAATAACTAACAGAAGATGCGGTACTGGTGCCATGTGATGGAGTAGAAAAGTACGAAGGAACCTGACTAGCTTGACCGACGTCATGTAGTACGGGGCATAGAAGGTGTTTGGTATGTCGCTGCAAGACGTTATTAGTCAATGAAACAGGAGATTTCTCTCCAACTGGTTCATGATCTCCTTGAGTTTTAGCCCATGTCGTAAATAGCCGCGCCGATTCATCCACCAGCATCTTAAGATCCACTGATTCTGTGCTAAATTGGACTTCTGCATAAGATTGAGGATGTCTTGCAGGAGCTCTTGCTACCATCGAAGCTCTCCATTTTTGCGGTCTGATCCACAGCCTTCCTAAACTTGGCAGAAATCCCGATCCCGCGGCAGAATCTATTGCCAGTCGCAAAAGACTGAGTGGCACGTTGTACATTTCACCAGGGGCTAAGTTTGTCAGCGAGGATCCTGCTCGATCCACCCCTTCGTCCTCTGCGGCTATTCTTACAGTGCCCTCGCTATTAGGTCGAAAATCAGAACTCGGATGGACCGCCATTTCAATTTTGTGCTTTGTACAGTTTTTGACCCGGAACACAGATCGAAGGGTCAATTGTCGACACCCGTTTACAACACGCACTTCGCTTACAAGCTTGAAAGCATTACGAATCTTCCAATCTTCTAGAAGGCGCTCTGCATGTGGAAGTCCGTGTAGTGGCCATAAGCTTTGAAATTGGAGCCCGAGCGCGTCCGCTGAGACACATGAGAGCCATCGATAATCCTTCGGCTGTACACAAATTATCCAACTTTTGTTCAATATTGTGGGAAGAGTTAGTCTTCGATTTTTTCCGCACTCACTGTTTCTGGTCGCGTGTTTCCCCAGCTCATCGTCAGGAAGAAATAGATCGCTGTCGATGTCAAATGGTACCTCAACAGGCTTTAAATTTTGTAAAGCTGTCATGGTCGCTCCAAATGGTAAGGGACAAATCACTCCATGCTCCAGATATTTCAAAGATGCATTGGTATTATTGTAGACAGCATGGGGCTGGAAGCATCGCAAGACTTCACCCGTTAAGTTGCATATTGAAAAGGGTGTTCGTACTCCAGGTGATAGAACAGGGGGAGTCTCATGCTTGAAATGAAGGTAACCCTTATCGGACGTTGAAGAAGGCATCGATGGTAGAGCATCCATCTGAGCATGTTTCAGTCTGGTAGGATGGGATGAATCTCGAATAGACTCTGGCATAGCGTCATCAAAACGTTTTTCTGTGGGGCTATCGCCGAATATTGAAGCGTGAAGCTGAGCATCGTTGGCCGTAGTAAATATTGATAGGTATAGCTCCTCAAATTTCATGATATCCACATCAATCTGTTCAGCGGCACGTAATGTGTGCCCAAGAGTTTGAAGAAGCGCACTTGAGACAATTACGTGTAAGGGACAGTAAGAACGAAGTGTTAGGCCTTTGCCACGATCGTTAGCATCTTCGTACAGCGCTCTAAACGCGTACGGCTCCAGAAGAGGTTCCCAGCACTTGAGCTTGATGTTGAAATAGTCGCTCCAAAGCCGTGCATGGAGACTTACGTTCAAAGACCACGACGACGGTTGCCTCGGACTACAGCCGAGAGCTGCTTTTGATAGTAGGCTTGAAGTTTGATCGATTTCCTTTTCAGGACCTTGACAGTCTTCATCGTCCATCTTACAGGCACTTAAGACAGCTGAAGAGATAGATATTGATGAATTATCGGAGTTGGGACCGTGATAAATCATAGCGTTGAGCTCACCCAGCACCAGTTTCACAAAAGGAAAATGGAGGCCGAGGACTGGATCCAGTAAAAGCACTTTAAGACCAGCCACTTCCACGGTCACTTGACAAGTTGGCTGATCGCCATGCAACCCGCCGATGTCTAATGTGCTTTCTGATATTGTCGGAATGGTAATTTCAGGATGTGGGGCTTTAGCGGATTGACTGACGCTGTCTACAGGGAAAGAGGTGCCGTGGTCTTGACCAGCATCTTTAAAGTGTCTCAAAAATGCAGATCGCAATTTCTTTCGCCCCTCTTTAGAGCGATCTCGGTGTTGTGCGTCCATGTAAAAGCCATGCACCATATGCTGCAGGTTTGCCAGGGCCTCGACAGTCGGACCAATAAAATTAGTAACAGTGCCGTGGATAAATGCAATGTCCCCATAACTTCCCATGAAGTTGCAAGGGGGCTGCCGGGACGACGTCAAAGAAAAACAGGGAAGTGCATAGCCGCGAGAAATTTTTTCCAGTGGAGAAACAGCAGATGGCTCAGGCTGCATAAAAGGATCTTGAGGGCGTCTTTGATGGCTTGTTGCAGTCTGCCTTTTCCCACAAGCGGGTAAAGAGGCCTGCGCTTCCACGTGGTTCATATCTTGATCATAGCTGTATAGTAAATCAACTGAAAGGTCTCTCACTAAAATACGCGACTCAGTGTCATTTGGGCCCCATTGCCCCTCTGACAAAAGCCGTCGTATGGACGCTGCCGCATCGAAGCCAGCACTTAAGCCCAGTGACAAGGCATTACCTCGAATACGTGTGAGATAGGAGCCCTCCGATTTTCCCTTGTATCGGTAGAAACATTCAGCTCCGCAATGTAGTACGAGGGTTGCAGTGTCTTGGGCAAGTGGATCTTCCGGAGCTGAAATGCAGGGCTTTACTGCCCACACTCGTACATCTGTCCCCCCGGAAATTTGAGCACTCTGAGATCGCGCTGTCCGTATTCGAGGGATTTCACCGATGTTCATACCATACGTAGTCGTTTTTGGGGCAGCTGCTATTAAGTCAGGTTTCCCATATATTGGAAAGCGAAAATAGTACGAAAAAATATCGACGACCAGCCACACCAGGCTCATATCCTTGTGCAGCGCTTCCGCATGCTTTATTCCAATATTTATGCACATCCAATCATCTGGAGTCAGAGAAAGAGTCATCTGGAGGGGTAGTGTTGGTTGCACTCCTTCGAGATCGGTGGTGAACCCAAAAGTTTGGTCTAAGTAAACCGGCTTGTACGGCGCACAGATCGATGGCTGTGCGGGGGTCGCAGACCCGCAGCGGAAAAAATGCGGCTGCCGAGTGCGCTGGGGGGAGCGATGATCTACAGCCTGCATGTACTCGGCGCCGAATGCAAGTTTGACTGCGCCCTCTCCTCCCGAAACCTTAAGAATTGCATTCTCTAGTTGGAGTTGGACTACATCCAGTAGTTGGGATCGGAGCCCATTGTCAGCCATGAAAAATGACGGCGGGCGCTCCAACAAAGATTCACAATCAAAGCGGAGAGATAATGATATCGAGGGCACGACGAGACCGAAATCCCACCGAGATACCGGGTCGCTCAGACGCTCAAAAAAATCCAGGGTGTCATAAGCAGGCCACAAATCGGGAAACGAGACAGCGGTTGCCAGCTCATGAATTTCTTGAGCAAAAATGTCATCCTGCGAGTAATATCGGGCTTCTTCGGACAAATTGTCGTACCATATACTGTACAACAAGTACAACTGCGCCATAGTTATCTGCAGGTCCAATGCAGCAGAGGATTGCACCTTTGTTGGCGGCAGGAATACTAGAAGGTAACGCGAACGCATGTCATCGAGGGAATCCCAGTATAAGTCAAAAGCTGTTGTATCTTTTGTCAATTCCTCCCAATGCAACATGCCCTCAGTACAAGTGAAAGTCCTATCCTCCGGATCCACGATCTTGTAAACAGACTCCTGATGATTCACGGCAGCCCAGACACGTGTTTGAGTGAATTTCTCCCCTTTGGTTTGGTTGTTTACTACAGCTGCAAATACTTGGACATCCCGGGCAGAAATTTGAAATCTCAGACAAGGATCTCCCTTCGTAAGTATTGAGGCAACGGCATAATTGTTACGATGAGAGGAATTGAAAGCTGTTGCGCTGTGAAATGGCGTCCATGCAGGCCTGCCTATATTATGATCCTCTGCGTCAAAGTATACGTCTTCATCTTCTTCTCCTATCGCTGTCATCTCCTTCGCGTCCGATCTAGCACTGCGCGAGTGGAAGGACTTACCCTCCGGGACCTGAGAATTCGGACAAGCCCTGGACACCTTGGTCACCGCATCAATTTCATACGCTGCATCCGCACCTCCCGGTAATTGCCACGTCGTTCCGCTTTGATAGCTGCTTACATGTAGAGAACGTACTTTTAATGCGCCCAGATCAATCTCATCTGAATTCCTTGGGAGGATTATGACCAGATTATGTGCTTGACATGTCCATTTTGGTCGATCTGCCGTCGTCGCCGACGATACATGAAATGAAGATTTTGAAGATGGGCGGCTTTCCGTCGTTTCAAAAACTCTTGATGCCCTCTGGATAATCGGTAATATCCCATTCTTTTGTATATTGATGTACAACTTGAGAAAGCGGAGTGTAAAGCACAGTCGTACATCGTTCATATGTACATGGAGCACTGGAGACACGCCGTCTTGCTCGTATTGAACACAAAAGACTGGGAGATGAGGCTTCATGGAAGTATGATCACCTGTTTTGTCTGTCAGTCTACTAATAACAACAGGATAGTCCTCTCCTGAAGGCGCCAGATCCTCGACTAAAATATCTTGGCAGCTAAATGAACATCTTGATAGCTGAAGTCCATGCGATTCATCGCCTTCTTGTTTCCTGTATACAAAGTCGCTTTTCACTTGGTCCAGAACAATGTGGAATTGTGTCTTACCTTCATTTATAAAGACAACGCTCGCCGAATCAATGCGCATGTTTAAGACTTGCCTCACTGGAAGAAGTGGGTCTGTCTTTTGGTATGAGTGCCCAAGCATGTCATTGTTTTCATAAGCAGGGCGATGTTTTGACATTGAAAGCAGACCTTGAGCGGTAAATAGTGCGTGAAACCTGTCAAGTTCTAAAGCTGTCTGGCCTAAATCCAACAGAATGACTGCGTTTCCAAAACTGATGTTAAGCAGATAATCTTGCCCGCTATCTGCCGTCGAGATCAGACCTAATTCGACCTTTCGTAACGCAGTCAAGGATGATTCGCCCTGACCCCATCCACTTTCATGGCCCTGCTTGATAAATGTCACTTTTACAGCATTGCAATTCCCAGCAGAAGATTGTGCTGCATTAAGAGAGTCCTGGTATCGTTCCTTCGTGTGCTCCTGTCTTTGTTTTTCCACTGGCCTCGTGAAAGATTGAGTCATACCGGCACAAAAATTGGGCGCTCGTGTCCGCAGATATGCTGGTTGATACTTCGATCGGATTGATGTCAGGTCTGGCTCAGCAGCAAATTTGAAAATTTCACACTTTCCCTCGTTCTCCACGAAGCATCTTTGAAGTTCTACGGACAGACGCAAATCGTAGGTTAGCTTTACACAAGAAAAGTCCAGACCTTCGGCCACGATGCGCAATAGAGGACATTGTCGATCTACGAAGCGAGTTTGTGGTACCAATATATTTGCGAGGCGCTTGCTTACGTCTTCAGCGAAGGAATCGAGAAAGTCTTCCGCGCTGCTACACTCACCAACGTGTTCATGTATTCTATGTTCCAGGTCCGAAAACTCTTTAGAAAGGAATACCTTTTTCACCAATTCTAGGGCCATCTCCCCTGAATTCTTTGAAAATCCCGCCATAACCATTCTTGACAATGCCAATTTCCAAGCAGCACTCGACGGTTCGCTTGGGTTTGAGAAGTGTACCCAGGTCTTGATGGTATCCACGAGCAATTGACCTGCACGTGCAGGTAGACTATCATGACAAGGACTATGCTGGTCATCGTTCGAGGATCTATCTGTGTCAATCGATATTACCAAAGAATGAACCCATACATCGGCAGTAGTGTCCAATATTCTGGACATTGAAAATAGGCGGGGTGGCATTCTCACCGGCCTTACAGAAATATCCGACCCACGCTCGATCGATTTTCGCTGCAGTTGCAGAAGAGAACGCAGTACACTATCCAAGGTTTGGAGGCGACGCGGCGACAAGAGGACTTCAATTGGTGATACATGCACGTAAGCACGATGCCGTGGATAATTGGGGCGGCCCGGCAGGATGCATGTCGCAGCAAAGGCTTCAAAGACGAAGGGTTGCGCGAGCAGTTGACATTTAGAATCGACGTTCTGGTTTTGAACAACTGCGTCCGATCGATCCGTTTTTGTTGGAATGTCTAGGTTAAGCGATTGAACACACATCAAAGAGTATTCTTCAGAAATAGATGACTGGCTTCGTAATATCTCCTGTATTCTTATAGAGGGTTGCACCAAATTGTGTCCTAGAACGAGTTTCTCCACCCCTGGAACGCCATGATTAGCATACGTTAAGGCATTTACAAATTTCCCATGGCTGAACAGCAACCCCGTTATCTGCATCCTCATTTCTTCGTCCCCTCCAGTCGCAAATGACATGCCCCGGAGACGTGTATTTATCGAGCCAAAAGTGAGCATTAGATTAAGACTTACATGCTGACGCGTGAGAATATCCATGTAGGTTGGGATGGAGTAACGTCGCCGACAGGCGGCTAAATTGCGAAGTCTTTCAAAATGAGAATTTGAGCGGAATGGTACATCTTCACCAGGAATAAAGTCATTCAAATCCTCCATCAACATAGGTGTGAGATCTATCGATACAGGAGTCGTCAGCACTTCAACTGTCAGCTGTTGACGACGAAGCTGATGTTTTTCCAGGAATGTTTTCGAAGTAGGTTTACTAGCGTGATATTTTTCGGCTGACTTGGGCGTCTCGTGAAGTAGCATCCCTGGACGCTGACCGATGTACAATTGCAGGGCAGGCCGTCCATTTGCACTTCGGGTTGGGAAATCCGATTCCGTGCCGAGAGACAACGCCCTATTTCCCCGCGTATCGTTGCCTATAACGCTCTCCACTGAAATGATTGAAACTGCCTCTTTTTTTGAAAAAGTCTTCCACAAGTCTCCCTGTATCCTTTCGATATTCAATTCGAAGGCCGGTAAAATATGCTTGTTTTCTATCTTTGGGGAATCAAGTTTCAGGTTCAGGTGCTGTATGTGCACTTTCGTGTACAAGGAAGACCGCGTAATTGTACTTGTACAAGTGTTACTTGAATTACACTTTGTGTATTCACCGAAGGCTGTGCGATTGTGTCTTGAAGAGGAAGATGACGTAGCTAAGAAGCCACGTAACCATTGCCATACCCTCCTATCTGACGCATCCGCAAATCCGTCTAATTTGGCTTTAGCCCGTCCATCCGCCCTAAAGAGCAATACCTTTTCAATGGTTAGCTCCGACTCCAGCAAGCTTAATTCCGATAATGCATCAACTATGTAAGATGGACTATATTTACACCCAAAGTAACTGCTAACAGCGACCTGAGTCGCATTTGCGGCCTCCAAAAGCTTTCGGTAGCACGATAGGTACCGATCTCGATGATTCGCATCCTCTACAAAACTGTCTCCAGTACGTTGTCGTCCAAAAGTACACATATTTTTTTGTATGCTCTGACACGAAAATGACGAGGACAAATGCTCTTGCCTACGCGTTTCTGCTATCACCACTTCCTTAGCATAACGCCACCAGGCGCAGGGACTCTCTTTTACACTAGCTTTGGGCCTCAACGACCAAAATCGCAAACGCAGTCTCGCTGCTTCAACACTACTCCGGAGCGCAGCGAGACTCATGTAATGCTGATGCCGGAAGTGCGTTTCAACCTTTCCTTTTATTTCAACGTCAAGGTCCTGAAGCACGTCATGCCTGGAGTGATCCGAGTAAGCACGGTACCCGAATTCTACGTCAAAAGGTTTGACTAGCCAAAAGGGACTATTGTCGTGTGGAGAACGATCCTGTTGGCTCATGTCCATCGATTTCAAATCGGTTTGCGACACCGGGTTAGAGGCAGGAGATGGGACGGGTCTCGCGAAATCTGTTGGGCAGTTTGCTTCTTCTTCTTCTTTGAGTGCTTGGGCACAGGTCAGAGAATGCTGGTAGGCGTAGAAGCCAATACTGGCGATTGTTATTCCTTTACAAATGTGCTGCTGTTCACTTGCAGGAAGAAACCCCGTAGAGCTTGAAGATGAGGGGTCGTTTCCTAGCGCAGGCCGATGCAGCACCTCCGAGACGACTCCCACTTTGACATGCTTTACGTGGATGCCCACTGCATTGTACTTACGCTCCACCTGATCAGCCTCACACTTGACTAGCTTAGCCCCCTTTCGTACCATCTCGTTGGAAAATGTTGCAGTGGTATCGACGCAGTACGACGATAGGGATGACGACGATGATAGTGACGATGACGGCGACCTGAGATGGTTTGCCTCATCATGCACCATCACGTCTACATTTCTCACATCGACCTGTAAATTCTGCAGTAGTTTTAGTAGCACTGAGGAGACTAGAAATTTATACAGTGACGAGGCCCACCATTGCGGAGACATATTTATGTTGCCTTTATTAAAGTGGGAGATGAAGGAATACTGTATAAATTAGTGCGATTCCAATCCCTAGCTTTACAGCTCTCCATTATCTAGATACCTTTCTCGTAGAACTCTTCTTCAGCTTGCTCAATGATTCTTTGTTTGGCAAGCTGAGCAGCGGCCTCCATGGCTTGCATTTCCTCGGGGGTCGGAGGTCCGTTGATGGCTCGAGGACAAAGGGATATTTTTACATCACGAATGATGAGAGATGCCCATCCCGTCGTGAGACTTCTCCAAGGGACCTTTTATGAGCCAGCACACCAGAGTATGGTTTTAAAAATTGTAAGTTAGGGGTTAATTTTTTCACGTTTAGATCTGCCCATTTGACACGATCGCCTCTGCGTGTCGAAGATCCTATACCTTGAGTTGAATTTCTCCAATAATACCTTCGTCTATTAAAAGGAAAGCATCGGGCCACACGTTAATAAAAGAGTCTTTGCGAAGGCGTAGGTTCTGCAAGGTGAGGTCTCCTTGCCAAAGACTTAGCTGCAGGATGTAAATGAATTGGCAAAGATGGATTTTAGCAATGGTGGATTGGCCAAAGTTAATACCAGAATGGACAAAACAAATGTCGCGCCTCCAAAATCGCATTGATCACGTCTGAGTAACGAGCCATTTTACCTTTAAGTGATTACTGTCAGGTTTTTCAAAGAAATCACTGAGGTACAAAGATAGGAGCTCTGCTAGACGGGCGCTTGGATTGTACATGATGCCCTGCCCCCTGGATGTTACAATATGGTTTGTTGGCAAGGTTAGTTGGCATGGTTTGTTGACAAGAGTGGTATCGACAGCAGATGCTTCTGCGGGTAAGGTACAGCGACAAGTGGACAAATGTCAGCATAAAAAATGCTTTATGTAAAGTCAGTGGAAGTGAGCCAAGTATGTCGTATGGGCCATGGGCCTGACCGCCCCTTGCGGGGCAAAAAGGGGCGGGGGCGGGAGCAAGGCATGCTCCGCCATTGCCGTGAAACACATGTCGCAAAGTATGCAATGTATCATAATCCTAACCCGACAGACGAGCCAATGCCCATACACATTGCCGTGCTGTACCTCGCGATTGTGCGGGCCTCAATTAAAAGAACTTTGATGGATGAAGGCCATGACCACTCCGTCATTTCCGTGATGGAACGCGAGTATCATCGCTCTGACAGAGAAAGGCGAGCAAAGCAAGTGGAGCGAAGAGAAAGTCGTTGAAGGCGACTCATGGAATAGAATCATAAAATGTCCGCCTTTGCCTACATGCTCGCTTAGACTAGCGGCGGACACGGGATGACACGGTGTCGATTCCCGCGGCGTACGCGACTGAAGATTACAAGCTTCTGGACTTCGAGTTAGAGATCATCACGACACACATAACCATCCAAGAAGGAAACTGAGTGAAGTCGGCTCTGCCCATTCTTGCACAGATCTTTACGACTTTAAAACCCGACAAGACCAGGATGAAGACTCTTCTCCGTATCTGGCTCATCAGCGTCGCCTTTCTGCGGGTCTTTTCCGTAATCTTGGGCTATTTCTATCCTGCGACCCTGGGCGAGAGCGTTTTTGGCCGGGCTTTGAGTCAGGTCACCCCGCTTACAGCGCGAACATTTGGAACTTGGACACTTCTTTCGTCTGTCGTGACCCTTATGTGCGCATTGAATATTGAGTCTGGGCCTTTGTACCGCACAACCATGGCTTCTTTCGTCATTGCCATCGTCTTCTTTTTCTTAGAATTTGAAATGTACAGAACTGTAGACATGCGCTCAGCCATGACGCCGTTTATCATAGCGAGTAAGTCAAAATCCTGTGCCTCTTCTATCTTTGATTTCCCCATTTGTGTACAAGAAAGTGCTTATTTATCTTTCACCTCTGGACTCAATACAACAGCAACATCGACCCTTGTGATGGCTATAGCCTATTCGTCGATCGTGGTAGAAGACACAAAGAAAAGTAAATAAACAGACGGGTTGAAATTGTGCTGCAGTGAGCATTTTTTTCTGTTCTTATTTTTGTCGTACTCGATGCGTTAACGCAAGACGCAAGGGCCTGTAATGTACTCGCATATCCTCGAATAGCGTTTTCCTCTTTTCTGCTTCGACGGTTCAGTTCATGACCTCCACTTTGTCGCAATCATCGCTTCCGCTCGCGCAACAAGAAGAAGCCTTCGACACCGTCACTCTCCTCGTCCGTCTGCAAAGCCAGGAAATGGACCCCTCCCAGCTTCTCCTTGCCCTGCTCGAAGATCTGCGCCTCCACGCGGCGGATGTCGTTAAGTGTGGCCATGAGGTACTGTGTGTCAATCCCTACCTCTAAAACCATGATGCGCTTACTAAAGTTGGCTTTGATAAAACAGAGCTCCATGCTGTGTAGCCAGGCAGCGATGGATTTGGCGCGCGAGCTGTAGATAACGAGGCCTTGCACTTGCTCATCCCGAGGCAGGGAGGCGTCGAGCTGGAAAAGCCTTCCGATACCACTGTTCTCGTAATTGACTTCTCCGTCCAAAAACTGAGAAACCGGCAGGCACATAAAAGCGTACTTATCACCCATAAGACCGTCGGGCATGACCTCAGGCTCCCGCAGACCGAAGACATCGTTAGAGTCTCGCATCTGGGGGTCGTAGCCAGGCAACTTGGCATAAACTTCCCGCTCTCGCTCATCTATCCAGCTATACAATGCGTTTGTGGAGCGACTGGGGACAACGCGGACCTTAAGATCCTTGAGAGCAAGGCTGACCATGTTGAACATGGCATTGCGGAAAAAGCGTATCACCCGAGGTTTAACGGGGGCATCTTCAATCACCTTTTCAACGAGCTTACGAAGTTCCCTACTATTGACCATGTTGCTAGGCATAGTTTCTACAGCGCGAAACTCCCCAAGTGAGTCGCATACCATCAGCTCCCAGAGTTTTTTACCGTCTTCTCCGACCACGGGCCGAGAATAGCAGTCCAATTCCCACTCCTGTGCTAGCCGCTCCTTCACAGTGTCTTGCCGTGAGGCCGTCGATTTCTGTCCAAGGCTTGAGAATACATGTCTCTGTTGAATGTTGCGCTCGTGCCAAGCGTCCTGGTAGTCTTGTTGACGCCGCGGCTGGCTCCGCAACGGCGAGGGAAAATAGTCGCAGAGGAAGGCCTCAAGGGGCATCAGAAAAGTTGCAAGGGCTAGAGTCTGAAGCACCAGCGCAGCCATGGGGCGCGTCGCTCTCCGAGCTCTGAACTACTTTACTGTGCGAGGAGAGAAATGTGTAGGAGTTTGAGCACGTACAATGGCAAGATAGTTTTGACAACAAGTAAGGAGGGTATGATGCATCTCCGGGCTCTCAGCCGCGATTCCGCGAAATCGCGTCACACGAACAAGAATAGAACGATGAGACAAAGAAGTGCTGATTTTTGTGCTCGCCTTCCCTCTCCATTTTTTTAATAGCGTGCAAGAATTTGTTTGCCGTTCAGAAATTCGCCCGCGCTCATCAGTCCGCCGCGGGCCCTCTGGCATTGCCTCATTTGCTTCCTCTTTTTGTCGTTTTTCTTCACGTTAGTTTTTCACCCTTTGTTTTTCATTTATGTGTTTCACCATTTCCTTTTTCCTCCCTTCATCCCATTCAAAGCATCTGGTTTTGCATCATTTTAAAGCTATACATACTATGGGAAGACTTTGGATGGTACAGGATAAAGCATGCCTCAGCTCGGAGATCCTGTTGTATCTCCATTTACATCATGTATACATGTACATATGATATGAAGGCCTTCACACGTTTTCTTTCTCGTCCGCGGGTTTGGAAAGTAGCTCAATCGAACGTTGTGGTCCTTTGTTCCGTGTCATGTTGTAGGTGATGAAGGTGCCAGCATAACATTCTATTGATACATAACTTTGACGTACGAGAGACCGGAGGCGCATGCATGAACAAGTTTTTCGTCCATTGTCCCTCAGACGTCCGGTCTCGCTTCGCTTGGCGGATTATTGCCTCTTTCTCTCGTTATCCTCCAATATGATCCGAGGCAAAGAAATAGAGTACGCTTCTTTAGGTGAGGACAAGTGCCCTTAGTGGCTTTTCAGTAAATTCGTTCTGCTTTCGTCGGTTCTTCTCAAGAACACAATCACACTATGTCACATTGGTTAGTACATGCGGCCTTCACACAGCAATAGTATATGGCCTATTTGCGTAGCACACTTTCCTTCCCGCCTTCTTTCGCCTGGCCATGCCAGTTCAGAGGAAATACAACTCTTGTCCGATCTCTGACTTCCTCAGCTTGGCAGAGGATCGAGGCCACAAGATTTATAATGTGCGAAAGGACTACATAAGAAGCGAATCGTCTCGGCTCCCAGTCCTTCCTAGATGATCGAGCCTTCGGCTGCCGGTGGACACGTCTGAAGTAGAACATAACTTTCACAAGCCTTTGTAAGGCCAGCTTCCCTCTCTTCCCGACTAGTCTACAAAGTATTCCTGGGCATCATCAAAGGACTTCGTTGTTCGCCAATCTGTTCCATCTCGTTGGAAAAGAAGCTCCCTGCGTGCCAGGTATATCTCGCGGATGAGACTACTCGTACTCATCGTCTCCGCTCCCGACGCCATGGATACAACCTGAATGGTACGATCGTCCGTAGCGACTTTCACACGAAGAACGTCTCCAGACTTACACAGCTCTACTGCCCTCCGCTCTATGTAAGAGTCGGCTGAGTCACGCTCCCCTGTAAAAACCTCGTCAACATCGCCCTCCATGATACGAAGCTCCGAGCCAGGTGTGTGCTCGTCGTACGCCACAACCACCTTCCATCGGCGGGAATGATGTATGTAGCGCAACTGCTCCAAAAGGGCTTGCCTTGCACTCGGCATTCCTGCTACACTCCGAGCCTTGATCATCTTGGTCCAGTTGCTGGCCAGGGGATCAAATGGAGAAAGAGAATTACAGAGTGTCACGTCAGAGGGAGAGCAGCCGGTCAGAACACTCAGCACAAGCCCTTCATATCCTCAGCAATGTGAAGGACCATCACTTCATTATGTCAGCACATTTTAATGCACAAGCGCTTTGATTAGGTCGAAACTGAAACGAAGACGACCAGCGTAGCCTTACAGAGAAACTTACTTGATGACGTTGTAACCATCTACGAGAAGATAAGTGGTGCACACAGACGGTTTAAAAGATGCGTAATCACTGGCAATTGCCTCGCGTTGGCCCAAGACCTTCTTTTTGCGCGCCTTCTTCGTCACAGCGGTATTTGGTCGCTCCTCCTCTTTCACAATTTTTTTCATTTGCTTCACAAATGCAATTTGTCTCCGGACAGGAATGTTAATCTGAGAGCTCACACGAGGAGCATCCTGTTGATCCCTCTGTATTCCACCCTCGTCATTCCTCTCGTTATCGGCTGACTCTTTTCTTATGCGACCGCTAGTCCGACGCTTTTTGCTCGCCCTGGATGCAAAGCATGCCACCTGTTGACGGGTTCTGCGAATCGAACAAATAAAATTTGTTTCTAAAGGCCAGCCGATAGGACTTAAATGGAGCGAAAGGGGATTTTTGTTGACGAGTGGCGCACTTACGAACGCCACGCAACCATTCCATCTCATCGTTGACGTGGCGACTTCGGATATCATGGCCTTCGAGTCCATGCTGAAAAGTGCGATTGAGATGAGGACCAATAAACCGTAAAAATAACCACGAAATCTTGAACACCACATTTGGGGCCAAACAATCTTTCAATTGCCTCTCAGAACTATGTAGAGCTAAAATGCGAGTGGTCCATCACCGGGAGCGTGGAAAAGGCGCATCGATCTTGGTATTAAAAGACGATTGTTTATCGACGAGATGTTATTCGTAGAGAATGCAAGCGATAAATGCTTCTGCGAAAATAAACCTGATGCGATGATGAAGAAAGAGTAATAGCCGCGTGCTCTTTAGAAAATAGTGCCCTGTCTGAGGTGGGATCGCAGAGAGCTCGCCTCGGGCGGAGGCGGCGACTCGGAGGAAGATAATATCCACCCTGCGCTGCCACACTGCCTTGCCGGCCCCTTCCTCCTGACTACTGCTCTTCCTTACTCAATTTCACCATGTGCGAGCGTCAAGATGAAACTGTACGAGACTGGCCTTTGATAAGCTTTGTTCACAGCAACCTCATTGCGCTTCCTTCACACAGGGGCACTTTCACGTAAAACAGGAGCCTCGTTGGGCCGTGGAGGGTGCTTTTTGTTATGACATACCGCCATTATGGCCATTTCAGAGCCTTATTTTCCATTATTTTTCTCGGGAAATATCTTTCAACCAGTGGCTTTATACAAAAGCATCACGTGTCAATTTTTGGGACGTCGTCGTCGAGCAACAAACCAACCAGCACTCCTCTGTATCGATACGCACCGTCCGTGAGTCAACTTTTCATTGCCAGCACTCCATTCCATGAGAAACTTCCAATTGTGTCCGCTGACCGAAACTTGGCCGAAACGTCATCTGTGATTACTTCAAGCAGTGAGAAGAATATCGCACAAGTAGTCACTCAGCTCCGGCAAGTCATGGATCCTGATTTGGGCTCTGATGTCGTCACTCTAGGCTTTATCAAGAACCTGACTATTGACGGAGCGACTGGCAGAGTCAGTTTTGTTCTAGAACTCACAACTCCCGCATGCCCTGTAAAAGATGACCTCAAGGCACAGGCTATGCAAGTTGTCGAAACACTTCCTTGGGTTACGAAAGCTGATGTTATTCTGTCCGCACGGCCAATCACAGCGGAAAAAAGCGCTGGGGGAGATATGAAGGCCACTGGTTTGTCACTGGTGAATAATGTGATAGCTGTTTCCAGTTGCAAAGGAGGTGTGGGAAAATCTACCACCGCTGTCAATCTTGCATTTGCGTTGGACCGGCAGGGCGCCAAGGTCGGCATTTTGGACGCTGACATCTATGGTCCAAGTCTCCCTACAATGGTAGCACCCGATACAGAGATGGTGGAATTTGTGGAAAGTCAGATTCGACCGATGATCCGACAGACCGGATTAGATGCTGAGGGACAACCGAAAGGGGTGAAACTTATGAGTTTCGGATACGTAAATCCCGGCGCAGCCGCTGTCATGCGCGGCCCTATGGTGATTCAGCTTATAAATCAGCTGCTGACGCTTACCAGCTGGGGTGAGCTTGATTACCTGGTCATAGACATGCCACCAGGTACTGGAGACATCCCTCTCACCCTCTGTCAATCTCTGAATATAACGGCCGCCGTCATCGTCACTACCCCGCAGCGGCTGAGTTTCACGGACGTGGTCAAAGGGGTGGATATGTTTGATACAGTTAATGTGCCATGTGTCGCAGTGGTCGAGAACATGGCATATGCAGATGTATCAGCTCTTGATTACGTCGATAGTCGCGAAGATATGAACAGAAACGGGGGCGTTGCGGGGGCGTGGCAACGCCTGCGACAAGATATAGAGGACGTCCTAGAGGATGAGGATGGAATTAGGACCGGTAAAGGTGCCGTAGTGGACGATCTCATAACCGTGGTACAACGACGGCTGCGGGAAGACAGGATCGCAAGACCCTTGTTCGGACAGGGCCATAGGCAGCGGCTGGCAGACATGTGGGGCTTGGATAACACGGTTTCCCTACCAGTGCTTGAGGAAGTGAGTAAATCTGGGGATTCGGGCACTCCTCTGCTTGTAAGTGAACCTGACTCATCATCCGCCCAGATCTTCATGGACTTGGCCGGGCGTGTAGTTCGCGAAGTTGCAAAGCTCCGCTACGATCGCTCCCGCCTCCGCCCATCTGTGACCTATCTTCCTGTGGAGCATGTGATTGCAGTGACACTGCATGGTGCCGCAGGCCTCACAGATGATGGACGTATGGAAAGCGATATATCCCCCCCGCAAAAAATAGCACCAGCTGCCCTGAGGCGCCAGTGTAGGTGCGCAATGTGCGTAGAAGAAATGACTGGTCGACAACTGTTACAACCTGAGACAATTGCAGAGGATATCAAACCTGTCGAAATCGGTGCCGTGGGCAATTATGCGATTGGAATCACATGGACAGACGGGCACAAGTCACTGTTTCCCTATCGGAGCTTTGTGGACGGATATGACACGAGGTCAGATCGGAAAGCAAGCGAAGAGATAGGATTTTGAACGTTGTCGTCCATGGAATGAAGGAAAAAAGCTCATTTGAAGAGATTAAATGATTTATTGTAACAAAGAATACAACAACAACAAAACACGTGGAATGAAGGAAAATTGCTCATTTGAAGCAACAAAGATAATCAAATCTAACAAAGAAAAGGCGGAAGATGTGTGGAACACCCTTTCCTGTCAATGTCCTTAGACGTCGTCCGCAAATTGTGAAGTTGCGTGTTCTTTATCGATCTATTGCGGGCAATCACTTGAAGCTGCATACATGTCATCTCTTAGGTTAATAAGATGCTGGACAACAGCTTCAGCGTCGTTTTTCCATACCTCCTCAGGTAGGCAGTCATCCAGAGATAAAGGTCCGTGCTTCGTGCGAGTAAGGGCGGTCATATGAGCCCGCGCGTTAACGGACCGAGCTACGTCGGATATTAAGGATCGCACGTACGTTCCCCCTTGACACTCAATCGCCAGGCCAAAGTATGGCCACTCCAACCTATGTCCTGTTTCGTCTTCTGCATGAATGAGGTCGAGACGATCAACCTGCACAGCCCGTGGTTCAGTTTCCACATCCTCTCCCTGACGGGCCAGCTCGTACAGTCGTTTTCCTTTCCTCCTGAGCGCAGAGTAAACTGGTGGACGCTGCATTATACAACCTCGAAAGGAGACCAACGCTTCTTCGAGACTGTCTGGTGTCACATGCGAAACGTCGACGGTCTCGGTTATCGTACCAGTCGCATCCATCGTGTCGTATTCAGAACCAAGCAGCCCGACAGCTCGATATGCTTTGGATCCCTTCAGATACAAATTGAGATCTTGACAGCCTCTACCTACACCCAGAACCAATACTCCTGTAGCCATGGGATCGAGAGTCCCTCCGTGACCCACTTTTACTTTCACTTTAACCCCAGCACGACGCCGAGCTTCTTTCTCTAGAAGACTACGAACTTTTTGTACTACATCATTACTGGTCCAATTCCTTGGTTTAAAAATCGCAACAAGACCATTCATGTTCAGAGGAGGAAGCTCCGCCGTAGTACCGGGGGTCGCGCCTCGGACTGTGCACATTCTCTCGGATCTGGCCAAATATTTACGCTCCTTACAGCTCCTAGTCGGAGATAGACTGCGAAAATTTGGAGCCTTCAAGTTTGCCGGGCAGAATGAACACATCTTCGGAAGTCTGAAGGTAGGTTTGACAAGTGCTTTTCGACCAGAATACATGCGGTAGTCAGCTTTGCTCTGTGTAACGATGTTCAGAAGTAGTACACAAAATTTCAGATGATAGCAGTGCTTCCACCTCATCATTCTCGAGAACAGCGTCTACAAAAAGAAAATGTTGAATGAGATGTGTGCTTAATAAGAGATCAATTTTATGGTTGCCGGTGGGTGACTTCAGACAGCGTGGACCACGCACAAGTAACAATTGCGCAGATTGGCGAGTGTGATGTGAACATATTTACGATATTCATCGAAGTCATCATACCAAAGGGCGAACCCAAGCAACACTATAAAAAGAACGGCCTGATTGAAGGCTTTGCCGGGAGGCCGAGACTTGCCGCCCACGCTCTCTCCATCCTGAGACCTCCCCCCCGTGCCCCTCCCTGCCCACAGTGCTCGCCTTAGTGTGAAAGCATATAGCAGGCTCGACGGGGACACGAGCTTTTCAAAAAATGCATCCCTAGATGTCAATCTCGGAGCCTAGTCGCTCGCCGGCGCACAGTTTTCACATCTTCGAGGCCCGCGGAACGCAGGCGTGAAATTGCTGAGGCTCCGGCGGAGTCGCCGAAGTTGCCGCCAAGAAACATGGCGCCTTTTCTGTGAACGCTGTGTGTTATTTATCTAGTCTCATAAATGGCACAACAAATTACAGAAATCTGAACGGGATGGAGGGAAAAAGAGTAGAGGACGCAGAATCTACGTGTGACCAGAATGCTCAATCACATAAAGGAGCAGCCGAAATTCCCCTCATCAAAGATGACGCACCATTATTACCCTTGGCGCTCAAAGAACTTTTAGTAGAAGGCTCATGCATGTCTTTTGCGAAGCCCAGGGAGGGAATGGAAAAGTTTTCGTGGGCGTGTAGCCCAGATGGTGAAATACAGGTACGTCTCACAACTGGACGCATGGTGTTGATTAATTCATGGCTTGCTCATCAAAATGCGAATCCCCCTGTCCACAAAAGGCGGAGGATTGTGATGTATCGAAAACCGCTTAGAGTGGTCACTCGAGAAAGTGTGACGATAAGATTCAGAGAGTACAATTTTGAAATTCTTCTGAGGTACTTGGCCAGTCTTTTGGTCGCAAGCATAATCTGTCGAGTAGTTTCGACGATGTCTCTAGCGCAAACAAGAATGTTTCGTCATCATCTTCCCCTGCGTATGGTCTCTCACCTATGCCTCTCACGTTACCGACAACGACGTGATAGATTATAGATCTGTGCACCGGAACCGTGGCTGTCGATCCCACCACTCAGGGCCCTGTGAAACTCACGGCGGTGGACGGGACGCCTATCTGCCTGGCTCTTACTCGGGAGCAGACAGCTCTTGCCATCGGTATGGAATCAGGCAAGGTCGAATTCAATAGGGTTTCTTGGGAGAACGGTGTACCAGAGTTCCACTTCGAAGACTTTTTGGTCAGGTGTACCTCGGCAGTACGGGATATCGCCTTGAGCCCGACAAGCAAGTGGGCGGCTGTGGGTTCAGGGGACCTCGAATTGCGGTTGATCGAGGTACAGAGCCGAAAAGCTACACCCTTGAGAAAGCACGACGGAGGCGTTCACAGCTTGTGCTTTGATCCAAAGGTGTGTGCAAAGCCTTCTAAAATCGTTCAGAGTCCTTTCTCCCCCCCCGTCACGCAAAGTTTAAGAGGCCTCCACTTTTTTTCCCGCCATCCATCTGTGGTAATCATGACATGACTTATTGATGTGACATCTCTTGAACATTTTTGCAGGAGGAATATCTGGTCTCGCTGGGCACTGATGGTTGCGTCTTGATCTGGGAATTGGCTACCAAGCACTGCATTTTCAGCAAGAAAGTTTTCGAGGGAGACAGCACCTACAATCTGCAACCTGGGATACCCAAGGCCGCGTGGAGTCCTGACGGTTCTGTTCTAGCTCTACCCGGCTCTCGACACCCACAGCTGCTAGAGCGCGGGACCTGGAGAGTGGTGGACTCTTCTGCATCGCGGCTTGCTCACACAGCCGAGATATCAGTCCTTGCTTGGGCCCCCGATGGTCATTTACTGGCTTCAGCTGGCGAAGACCGACGCCTTGTGATATGGGCGGTACCTCAATGTGGTGGTCCAGCATTATTACCGGCACAAATTTACATGGATAAAGAAAGCGTGAACGAGGGCATAGTGGGTGCCTCGCGTTCTCGAGCGTTGCGACAGATACAATGGATTGAGATGCGGCAGCTGGCAGTCTTGGACTGCATGGGCTTTTTTGGCATTAAAAATGTGCCTGAAGATGCCATATCAACTTTGTTATCTTCAAGTGTGCAGGTGATATCAGAATTGAAGGGCTCGAAGAGAGACGCTGCCACGAAAGATGCAGCTCCCGGGGAGTCTCGCAGAAGGACTCAAACGCCTGAATTGGAAAGGCATGAGGAAAAAGAAAGAGCATCCTCAAATAAAAACGTTGAGACTCCGGAAAAGAGAAGTTTCTCTCTCCATAGAGACAAGCACATAGAATCGACACATGAAGGCGGTGAAGGTTTTGAGGAAGAGGAGTCAGCTCCTGACGACGAGCCTGGTGTCCTGGACTATGACCACATTAAGGAAGAGCGTGAGACAATACCGCCATATTCTCACTTGCAGGGGCCATTCTTACCATCCAGTAGCCCTGTGGATGCCCTAAAGCGCTTTTTGGTCTGGAATCTTGTTGGAAATATTGTTTCCCAAAATTTGGGAGACCACAATGTGATCGAGATCGAGTTCGCGGACGTGAGCCGTCGGCCCATCCGCTTTACGGACCACTACCGCTTCAATATGGGCTCCATGGCCGAGGAGGGGGCAATTTTTGCCAGTGCAACACTGGATGAAATTAACCCGGACAAAGGAGATAAGCAAGTGGAGAACAAGGATGAGGAGCGCAGCACAGTTTTCTTCCGACCCTTCGCCAACTACTCCGCCAAAAATCAATGGCTCTACACGCTACCCAAGAAAGAAGGAGCACTTTGCGTGGCTGTTGGTGCGCGCTGGACAGCTGTGGCCACCACACGACAGTGGGTGCGGCTCTTCACATTTAGCGGGCTACAAGAGGGCGTCCTGGCCATGCCGGGCCCTGTTGTCACCATGGTGGGACAAGGGGAACTGCTTGCCGTGTTTTATCACGGAGGAATTCCTCTCATTAACCATAGCACAGGATCGGCTTCGCAGTCTCTTCACTATCAGCTCCTAGATATACGGCGTACTGTTGTAGTCTCGCAAGGCCCTGTCTGCCTCTCCCCAGACTCCTTGTTAATTTGGGCGGGATTCGACAATTCGGACATGCTTCATATAATGGACTCCGAGGGTTTACTGTCAAGCCTCGTGCGCGGCTTTTCTTGGCATTGGACGCCTATTCTGGAATCAAGTCGTCTGCGCAGGAACAAAATGGACTCATTTTGGCCCGTAGGTGTCTTTAATGGCAGTCTCATGTGTTCGCTTCTGAGAGGCGGCGAGGAGCATCCTCCAACCAATCCCAAACCTTTGGTATCATCCCTGCCCTTTAAGCCCCCCTTTGTAATGAGCAACAACGATCATGCTCTTCTCAAACTTGAGGAAGTACGCTTTCTGAGCAAAACATTCTTGTGTCAGAAGCTGTATGAGCAGGAAGTCCTGGCCTTCGAAAGCTTGGAGGATCACGACCTGGAGGCCGATATATTGCGCAATCAGGCGTCTTATGACGCCCATCTCGTAAAAATGATCCAGCAGGCGGGTGCGGCTGAAAATGGAGAGCGCATGCTAGAACTAGCCGAGACACTTACCCTTCCCAAGTCCTTGACTCTCGCCGTACGCATTGCTGACCATTACTCGTTGCCCCAGGTGGCCGCTCGTATCAGCGACTTGGTAGCTACCCGCTTTCCTCCGATCGCCGATATCCACCTCTCAAATGAGGAGACTGAGAACCAAGATCCGCGCGGCTTCAAAGATAGCCCCCTGTCGTCGCGAACTTCGATGCTGACTAATGAGCACGACTTAAATAATGACGACATCAATCTTCCGGAAAGGGCCGAGAGAACTGACATGTCAGCGGATCATCGAGATCCTTTGTTCTCACCAGCAAGACCACGAGCTTCACAGGTCTCGCGCATCGGAAATTCCTCTACATCTTTTGTGGGGCGTTGTGATGCGGAATCCGGGACCTCGCGGAATCCATTTGCTATGAAAGACGCGGAAGGCAAAAAGCCAGCAGAGAAGCGTTCATGCAGCATTGCTGAATCCTTGGCCCCCTTGATGTCTCCCTCACCGAAGAAGCCTGTTTTATCAAAGTCATCGACTTTTGTCTCAGAAATCCGCAGCAAAAAAAAACATGACCGACGCGCTTAGGAGTTGAAATAAATAAGATGGAAAGCATAGCAGAACATGGCGACGTAGGATGAGATTTGAAAATTTACGTAGGGCGATGGGATAACCAATGCGTGTAAACAGGAAAAAGTCCTCCAACCCCAACATTTGCGATCGCCCGAGAATGATGGACAACGATGTATGATTGTTTTTATTCGACCTTTAGACAGGTACGCTCGAGACCTCAGCCCTGTATGCTGTAGAAGGAAGGCGGGAAATGAAGTCTACTGCAGTACTGGGAAGTAAGCCCAGCGAACTGCACTTGTAAAGACCCATACCCAGGAAGACGCAATTGAGAGCGACATAAATGAGCTTAGGAAGAATCAAACTGATATGGCCATCAGCCACCCTCTCAAATCCTGTGTATGTTGTGATGAACATCCGAACCATCGTAATATGTGAAGTTTACTACCATCGGCGTGTTTTCAAAACAACACCTGCACCCTAATCCTGCTGCACCAGATGCAAAGATTTAGCCGATCATGCACCGAATCAAAAGTGCCATACCCATGATCTCAGGAAAATTATGATCTTTTTTTGCTGAAACGCACCAATCATTCATGCACGCTACCTCCATCTTTATCAAGACTTACGTTGGTTAACAGCTGCCAATGCCTGAGCTGAATTTAAAAGACTCATTCCTACAACCATGATGGAGATAATACTGACGCTTGACCCTGTCATGTACATCATGAACCCCTGCATTGCCAAAGCCTTCGCCGGTGTCTGCGCAATGTCCATGGCTACCTGAGTAGATTGATCGATTTAAGTGATATGAGTAGAGACTTCGAAGCTCAGTGGTCATGTCCCCCCTCAAAAAAAGTGGGCCCTTTCGTCGATAAATTCTATTCAGAAATATTGAAGCACCACTTGATGGATGTAGGGATCGGCATGTTCGCCACGTACACTTTCGACTGGAGAGAAAGTGCGGGTAGCTGAGAAAGCATTTCATTTCAGGTAATCTGAAAAAGACTACTTACCTTCTGCTTCAGCTGTCGTTCCAATGTCATCTCCTCGTTTGTTACCTTTCCTGTGCGTGCCTCGTGCACTTGTCTTGATGCTAATCCCTCATGAACCTCATGATAAGACGCTAGAGGTTTCTCGACAGCTTGTGTTAAGCTACTGCTGAAAGCCCCGACGCTGCAAAAATTCCAATCGGTATACATAATATTTACCAAGTCGAGAACTGGTTAAGCTTGCACCTTGAAAGATCACACAAATTTATTCGTTGATGAGTCTTCCATCTTCAGACTACACGAAGTAAGCTCGCGCTTGTCAGCTTTGCGAGCGGCATGTAAAATGTCAGTGGCCATGATTATCAACATCTTACAGCGCAGAAAAATATATGTCCCTAATGAGATCCGAAGAGTGACCGTTGTGGCCAACTCGTTCTGGGTCCCTCCCTGTCCGTCTGTCGAAATGCGTGTCTCGTCCTCGCCTCCGTCTCGCTCATCCGAGTCTCTCGCCAAACTCTCCCAGCGACCGGCCATGTCCCCTAGACACCCCTCTCACGCATGTCATTACCGGGTTGATAACATTACAGCAGATTCTCGACTCCATATTGTTGTTGTCGATCTCTAGGTTCACGCAGCGGAGATACAGCAGGGTCGAGCAAATCCCGTGACATTATTTTAAAGAGGGCCCACGGGTGAGGTGACTGCTCTCAACCTCGCGTGGGGACCAAAAACTGAACTAAATCTAGTTGTATTTACGTGCTAGGAAATGAACACGCCTCCGATACCTTTTTTAAGACCCACTACGGCGTTGAACGTTTCTTCTAGGCCAGTGTCGGGCGCGCATACTGGGAATGTTCGCTCTGCGTCGCCGTCCTCGACACGCAACGCCTCTATCGGAAGCAGATCGAGCAGAAATCAGGCACTTCAGGCCTCTGCGTTTCGTGACGTGTCTCCTTCCCGATCTATCCGCTCCAACCTTTTTGTGGGCTCTAACGTCCGAGTGCTGCACAAGGGCCATCCGCAATTCGGGGTCGTGAAGTTTAAGGGCAACGTCAACTTTGCGGAGGGTGTCTGGGTTGGTATTGCGCTGAAGGAGCCGGTGGGCAATCACGACGGTTATTTGAAGCAAACTCGGTATTTTCAATGTGCACCCAAGCATGGATTATTCGTCCGCGCTGAAAATTGCGACGTCTTAATGAATCACAAGATCAACGAGTTTATGAGTGCACCTGCTCAATTTAAGTTGCGATCCTCTGCTTCCGATGATACCTTGCAACGGCTCCCAGAGGAAGCCGTTCGCAATCAAAAGCATAAGAAGGATGATTTCAGCGTCAGTTCATCTCGTTACCGTTCGGAAACTCTTTCTACAACGATTAACTTGAGTGCTGCTGCGGCGACTGCTTTCAAAGGGGACTTAGCAAGTAGACCAAGCTCCCCACACAGTGCCTCGAAAAGTAGGAGTACAACAAATTCTCCAGGCCTGCCACCCCCATCATCTTCAAGAATAAGCCACGATCTCCGCCGAGCACGCCAAATCGGCCATTCGACCACCCAAAGCACAAACGAGCCTACCAGCTTTGAAAATCCTGTCACGACTGATTCACCTGATTTTTATGTATCCAGTGAGAGCTCTTTTTTTGAGGGTCTCACGCAGGTATGAATTTGTGGAAACGGAGAATAAGTTGAGGGAGTAGACTCATGAAAGCGCAAATATAGCGGTGTTCCAGTCGGTCCCAGCGTATCTCCTATATCCATTTTCCCCCCGAAATATACTACGGTGTGGAAATTTTTCGGAAGTATCCTTCCCAAGATTTACCACTCGGCGAGGAATTCATACTTAGTACACTTTCTTTTCACCTTGCATCCAATGGAAACAGACCTTACTGCATTCAGAGGCCTTCAAGGAGAGAATTATTTCAAAAGTGAAGGAAGAAATCGCTATTGACATAAAGAAAAGGATGGATGAAATCTCAGGCGAGACAGCTGGTTTACAATCATCGTTGTTGCGCGAAGTGAAGGGCATGGCGAATGTTGTCGGTGAAAGTTTTCGACAGATTGAACGCAAGGTATTGCTCCTACTTGTCTTCTGGAAGCGCAACAGATGAGCTAACACATTTTTTCTTTTATTTACAATTGTAGATTGCGAAGATAGGCGAAGTGATCGACGCATCGGCAATTGAAGATGGTCGGGAGAAAGAGGCGAGAGAACAGAGAATTGCACTCAATTCTATTTTGGAACTAGCCTTAATGACGAAAGGACAATTGCTCGCGGAAGTGTATCACCACGAACAAGCAATTAAACAATTACGTTTAACGACAAGCTGTATTTGAAATTTGCGATGAGGCGACAATGCATCAAGATTTAATGGTAGGGACGGCCGCGAATAGTTCCAAAACAAAACGGTTCAAAACCTTGAGATGACTGCATGCCGATCAATGAGTGGCTTTATTGTACGTAGCAAGCACTTTATTTGTCCACCGTTTACTACTTCGGCACTTCAATCGAGCTAGTGGTTTTATGGCTTTTTTCGTTGTGAGGCGTGCAAATTGCAACAAGGGCAGAAGAGTAGAAATGGACACTATGGAGGGGGCTCAAAAGCGATGTGGTCAGAGACGTTTTCAATTGAAGGGGTGCCACGAAAAGTCTCTCTTTTGATATTAATCCACCGTTGCTCCTATTGATTGCTGCGACCTCTAAAGCACTTTCCAGATCTACCCGATCAATGGCGCTCTTCAACCTGTTTTGCAATTTTTCCTTCGGGCATACGTATGATATAAATATATGATTACGCTGAATATGTATTTGCACCGATTTCCATCCAAGTAAAAGCACTAATGGCACAACTTTTCAACGAAATCAGAGCGTCATATTCGGGAACCGTACGTACATCGACAAGATCCATGTTTCTAGCCTCCTCCACAAGATTCAAGTGCGATGACATAAATGTATGGGGGTTAGTGTCCCATTTACGTTCAATGAAGTCAAATAGCTTCGCCTGTTTGTGTCTTGCGCTTTGTGGCTGCGAAAAGCCGTCTGTGTTACTGCTTGTCCAATTCTCGCAATTAACAATTCTTTTTCGCTTGTTTATGCTGTTCAAAACCGCCGCGATTGCCCTTGACACATCGGGCATATAGCGCAAAAGGCTTCTTTTCCGCTCCTTCACGTCCCTAAGGATTATCCAGGATAGGGCGAAAGGGAAGTAAAACTATATGGTTTCCCTAAATTTCTTTTGACTCGGTAAATCCCGAAGAATCTATGTCTTCGAGGAAGGCCATTACTATTTTAAGATCAAAATTTTTTGACATACCTGGCGGCATTTCGAGTAAGAAGATGCTGCTTGAGCTGTTTGCAGCATCGTTGAAGAGCGCTTTTGACGCTTTTGCGAATCGCCTCGGTATCGTCACCGATATATTCCTTACCCGTACCTTTAAAAGGAATTTTGGTGCTAACAATCGAGACGAAAACTCCAATGCGATCTCTTTTTGGATCGATCTTGTAAGACTGCCAGTTGATGCGTCGATTCGCCACCTGCGTCACAACGTCGTTGCCAGCCTATCAGCAAGAGGATCACAAGAGTCTTTGATTCAGTTCTTCACTCCTGAAATCGCTCAAATTATTTTGAAGCGAGAACTTCTTCATGCCTTACCTCGAAGAGCAACGGGATGCGATTAGCGAAACGATATACGTTGATGCCATCCTTCAACGCATTTCCACCGAGTGAGACACCTGCCTCGACTACGAAAGGATGTCCTTCGAAAGCCGCTGCCTGTTCACTCACTGTCGCCACATACTGACATATACATAGAAAAGCGGGATCGGTTTGACGCAGGAGTTAATACAAAGTGCGCATCAGGCTTGACTGCATTTTGCTGCCCTGTGACGGTTCCGGCCTTAGTGGTACCTCTGAAGCATTGAGCTCTTTCTCTACTTACATCCGGATGAAGCTCTTTCATTATCCCGAGCCGCAAATTGTATTCGCCGGCAGGACTAAGGCAGCTTCCGTCAGGAAGCTTGAAGATAGAGATCGATTTGAGCATGGAAGTGAGACGAATTGTTTTGTTGGCATCAATATCCTCTGGTACCATATTTTCAGCGAATCCATTTCCGAGCTCTTTTACAATGCGAGCAGCCAAAGGCCGGGTCACACAGGCAAGTTCGGTGCATAAGAAATTTAAAAACGTTTTCGTGCTTGTGCGCTTTATCAGCTGTTGTATGATGAGATGATTGATGGAACTCGGATGGTGCTTAACCTCTTGAGCAGGTGGGGGCATATGCTCAGAGCGGCGAGCGTACTGCGTGATAACCTCTCGGGACGCATTTGATAAAGTGCGAAAGGTGAATTCCATGTGCGCATAGGGCGTGATGATGGCGAGCTGCTGAAAATATGTCATAATATGCGTTTTATATGTGCTCCAGTTGCCTTCAACAACCACGTCGATACGCGTTCCTCGCCATCCCTTAATATTGGCCACTTTTTCATGCAATTTCACAAAGGGCTGGTTTCGATAGATATCAATGTCCAGAACACAGTGGGATATGTACGCGGCGGGATGATTTTCTTCAAGTGAATGCGCGCTCCGTACCTCAATTGGCAAACCAGTACTTTTTTTGGACCATATCAATGCCATCTTGGAACCAAGTCCGAATTTTCCTCTAGTTTGACGCACGCCATATTTGCTACTAGAAAGCACACGTCCCAACATATCCGGAATTTTCTCGTGAGCCATTCCACATCCATTATCCTCGCATGTGACTCGATAATAGTTGCGAGCGCCGCGGTCACCTTTTTTTTTATTCGACAAGGCCGCTGAATTCTGTCCCATTTGCTTTTCAAGAGCATCAGAGTGGAGTTCTTTCATGTTTTCTGCGAGCACTTCTTGAATCTCACCGCCGCTTCTCCTTTTTCCTGTTGCCTTATGAAAGAGTCCCAAATCCACACGTTCACGGCTCTCCATACCCCGCAGTTCATTGAGCTCGTCTTCCGTAATCTCCTCGATGACGACTGATACATGAGGAAGTACTTGAATTGATTCAGCTGCGTCCAGCGCGTTCTCCACTAACTCTCGAACAGTAGTATACAGTGATCGTCCAGGCTGTGTGATTTAGTTTGAGGGAGGAAAAGGTAATACAGCGTTCAATCGCGGACAGGTAGTCCATGTCATCTTGTACAGAAATAAACTAAAGCTATACAAAAAATGAAACCACATCCTTCTTGCACTTCTCGTTCACGACGAACGTCTGGCTGAAATGCGCTCACAGTATTTTTCAGTGTGCTTCTTCTAAAAATCTTAAGAATTGTCGCATGGCTCAAACTTATTCCGGTGGACGTGTCAAATTATAAAAACAGATACATTCATGAGAGCGAAATTGTCCACGCCAATCAAGCGGCATATGCCCGTAGCCTTGAAACAACTTACATTGTCAAAACCACAGATGGATTGATGCTCACTGAAAAACTCAGCAGGCGTTTTGCTTTCAACAACCTCGATTCTGTTTTTCCGTGCCATAACCTCGTCTACCCTTATGTTCGGGAAAGGCCTTGAAGATCGAACACCAAACGAATAATAGACCTTGTTCTACCTGTTGACGTATGTATGGGTCAAGCTTGTTGGTAATCGGGAGGTTTTCTTTCTACGTCGCTGTGTCCAATGCTATGCTTTTATGACTTACTTTCATTGGATATGGTGCAATCTTGATTGTGCATCGAAACAATCCTAAGACGATCACTCACACCACGCGGATTGAACAAGCTTGTCATTTCCTCTTCTTCATCCCCGCGCCAAGGCTTGTGAGCGAGTAGGCGGCGGCGGCGAGATTGAGACAATACGCGTCGTCGAGATTCACGCCCCCTGTTCTTGGCCTTCTCAACACTTGCCAGGCATCATTCGCCGGACAGGGCAAGACTACAAGTAGCCATCAAGGTTGTTTCTTATTATTCTTCATCTTCGTTTTTTTCAATGATGACGAAGTATGCTCTACCATGGGCGCGGCTCTGTTTCCTTCCCCCCAAAGAAGCTTTTTGAGACCGGCCACGCACGCTCTAGCTAATCAAGGCTCTAAGGGGAAAAAGTCGCACGCTTTCGGGAAAAACTCACAATTATTCTATCCACTTCTCAAATTTGTCGTAGGCATAATCGCTGAGTATGTTTCGCGGTCAAGGCGGCGTCGTGGGCCTCTTGCGATTTAGTTGTGCAGCTCCAATGCGCTCTCCTGTCTGTGGTCTCACATGGATCAGACCCACAGCAACTTTGTCCAGTCATGAACAAAGTCGCCTTTGCTTTGTATCGGCTAGTCCTCAGCGGTATTTGGCGTTCAAAACACACATTCATGCAGATTTTGGTGGCCCGCACGCGAGGATACGGCGGGCCGATCGTCTAGATGCTCTGGACGATTTTTACGTCACAAGGAGAGCCCCTAATCTTTCACTAGGCCTTTTTCACATCAGTCATCGCCTTGCAGGTTCCAATACGCGGTTGGGCAGCGGCACTAGCAGTGGCGAAAGGAGCAGCAGCACCACCTGCAATGGTCGTGATATTGAGAGCAAGGGCAATTTAAGGAGCCAAGGCGAAGGGGGTGCCGCACCTGCTGGAATGGGAACGGAAAGTACCAGGCCTCAAGAAGATGTCAATAAAATGGGAAAGCTGCGTTTGATGGTTAAGCGATATGGAGCAGTCGCCGTGATAACATATCTTGGCGTGTATGTCGTGACACTTAGTGCACTCTTTGCAGCGGTGGAGTCAGGTCTTACCCCTTTCGACTACGGTTTGGACTCGAACTGGCTGGTGGAGAAAGCCACGCACCTCCTAGAGAATTATTCTTGGAGTGAGCCGCTTGTTGAAACCATACAAACTAACCCGCATGCGGGTAACTTTGCCGTAGCTTGGGTCCTTACGAAAATTACTGAACCTCTACGCATGATTCTGACGATTGCTGTGGTGCCTCGGATAGCACGGGTTTTGGGAAGAGCTCCTTCATAGGTACACTAGGATCTTGTTCCATCTGAAGGAAGCTAGAAGTGGATTTCGAAGAAGGTCGCGGCCTTCAGCTCCGAATATTTCGACGGGGAGATCCTGTATTTTTGGTAACGGAAGCTTGGGAGGGCCAATTTCTCCCGAAGTATTTTAGAAATGATTTGACTAAAGGAAGAGAACCTCTTACGTGTGTTATTAGGTACGCTACATGGGCAAGTGTCACGATTTTTCTTTTTTGCTCACACATCACCTTTCTGCGCTTCAGATCTTTCTAGCCCCTTCATATCTTTGACTGGAAAAGATAAACCCAGTTTTCCTAGCCGTTCAGTAACAGCGGCCACAGAGCGTCGTTGCATCTTTTGCTCATGTTTAGCAATTTTCTGAAGCTTTCTGATGTAGTCAGCGCGCTTTTTCCACACACAGAAGCACGGAAATGCGCGATATAGGAAAAGCAGATGAGATGAATATTTATCCCTTGTCGGCTCTCCTACATATCTCCCTCTGCTCGTCTCTCATCAAATCTTACCCGAACGACACGTAAGCGCTCACGCTGTCTTTTTTTGCGTCGAGATCCCCGTGTACCCGGTGCGAAGGGAACAGCATCCGCTGCCTCTTTGAGCAGCTCCTCAGCATTTTCTGCGATAAGCGGTCGCAGTTCCTGAGTACGGGAATTTCTGATTTAGTTGACGTCACAAGATCCTTTCTGTATGACACCCTCTGTCCCATACAGCACATACATTGGCGTCAAGGGAAGCTTCAAATTCTTGTAAAACGACGGATAGCGGCTTGTTCGAGGCTATCTTGCCTCCATCTGCACATAGATGAAGTAAAGCAGTTCATTGAGAATTCAAATAATTCGCATTGAAGCAGCAAAGACCGTTATCAGACATATACCTTTTTTTTGTGTTGAAAATGTCATTGATCGGCGGCTTTCTTTTATTTGAATCGTCTGATTGGCAGCAAAGACGATAAGACCTGCTGTGGCAGCTTGTACTGAAGATAAGGTCGGCTCGTTGATCGCCCCAGCAGTCCCCTTCAAAAGAAGACCACTCTTATAAACAAAGCGCTTAAACATGCCTGTTCCGTAAGAGATGATTGCGTGCGAGCATAGGTGTTATGATGGTGTTAAAACTTCAGGCTCAAGATGGTATACCGGGCGATGCTCGGGCTTACAACTTGTTAGTTAGAGATTGACAATTGGAGACTGTTGTAGACATGGCACGCGGTTCAAATAAGATCTGTTCATGCGAATTGAAGAGTCCACAGATTCGATTCTGATCGTCCGTAAAATTGGGAGCATGCTTAGGGAGGAAGTGGGCGGTCTAGCAGGGGGGTCACTCGCCAGACGTGGGAGGTGTACCTCCCCCCCGTGGACTAGGCGGAGTTGACACTCTTTCGCGTCAACTCAAGATGCAAACAGCACACCAGGCGGCTGTCATTGCAATGTTTTGGGGGCCTGACGTCTACTTTAAGAAACTACATGTTGAGTAATCCTGTCAATCAATCAGTCTTGTGCGGTCCATCTTTCTCACGGTCTCACACACCTAGAGCTCACGAAAATCATACAGGGCATTTGAAAAACGCGAGACAAGGTCATGTCTAGATTATCTGCATCCCCGTTTGTTACCAGCATACTGGCGGGAAGGTGGGTGTGGCCGGGATATTTCCGGACGCATAGTTGGACATTTTACCCCTGAAATTCACATCAGGCAATTGACGCTACAACAGCTAAAGATCCCGCCTGTCCGCTCTATGCATTCCAGAGTTGCGTTGGTGACAGGTGGCGGTTCTGGCATTGGGTTTGAGGTAGCGCGCCAGCTAGGTCTACACGGGGCGAAGGTAAGACGTGCGAGGTATCATCGTCAGAAGTTTCAAACCAGAAGACTATCTGCTGCGGCCTGCGACGGTCGCAGAGATTCACCACATGAGCATGACACTTACTTTATACGCTATACGTAGATTATCATTATGGGTCGACGAAAATCCTTTCTGGAGAAGGCTGTAGGTTTGTTGGCACAGGAAGCCGTACAAGCGACATGTACGTATCGTAGGTCCGAAGAGAATTTCCTAAAGAGTCGGTGGTGTTTTACCATTCCCAGGTTCCTCAAAACAGGGGTACAAGGTGATGTACGACAATCAGAAGATGCGGACAAAGCTGTGGAAAAAGCAGTCCACGATTTTGGGTGAGTGGCAAATTAAAAGGTCCTTTGGATGAGACTTCTCAGAAGATGCCTGGCTGCCTTCCCCAACCTCATGCTCGAATGTCGCTTTATTTATTGCACAGCTCTCTGTCTATTCTCGTGAATGCAGCTGCCGGAAATTTTTTGGTAGCAGGCGAAGATTTAAGCACAAAAGGATTTAGGGTGAGCGGTCATTTTTTTCCTGCACATGTATATGTATATAGATATATAGGTGTCCTTATCAAACCGATGGCAGCTTTAGAAATTTTACCGATCTTGGCACGCCTAGGATGACGTTTCACTTATTTAGAGGAGCGATGTAGAGGCTTTTGTGCAACAGAGGCTGAACTCAAGCTTTCTTTCCACCCCACATGGATGGTTTCGCGTAGACCGTCATGGAAATCGATACCGTAGGGTCTTTCAACATGAGTCGCGCCGCTTTTAAAGCGCTAAAAGTAGCAGCAGAGGGTGGGTTGATCATTAACATTAGTGCCACATTGCACTACGGCGCGACATGGTACCAAACGCACGCTTCAGCAGCCAAAGCTGCAGTGGACAGCCTGACACGGTCACTGGGGCTGGAGTGGGGCAGCTTTGGGATTCGTGTCGTAGGTATTGCGCCGGGACCCATTGCCGACACACCCGGCATGGCTAAGTTGGCGCCTACTGACGATTCTTCGGCCGTGGACGAGCTGGTGGCTGAGATGATCCCGCTGGGCCGCATGGGAACGAAGACTGACATCGCGCTAGCTGCTGTCTTTTTGTGCTCGTCCGCCGGCGGCTTTATAACGGGCGAGACTCTGGTGGTAGACGGTGGACATTGGCTGTTCAAGCCCCAGATGTTGCCACGGGAATTGGTCTCTGACATGTCCCGACGGGTCGAAAGCAAAAGTCGGGCAATGACCCCATCTAATGGGCTGAGCGCCAACGCCGAGACCATAAGCCGACCGTCAAGTCGACTGTGAATTTGAGCGAGTCATATAGATTTACTAGCAAGTCGAAGGATTAAATGAGATGAGAGAAGGTATTGGAAGACATTATGAAAGGACTTCCGGGAGGCACCATGAGCTGGGCTAAAATTACGGGACGGTGGATCACGCAAAGAACACCTACAACTGTATTCCCACACAATTCGTGCCCTTATAACTCGGCCTTGAATTCTTTTTGTTCTGGCTGACCCGTATCACCCGAGCATACACCCCTATATGATGTGAAAATTTCCGCCTGGTCATCCCAGGCAGCTCCTCCATGGCGTTCCAATTTATGGTGGTCTTGCCATCCATGGACACACGCGAAAGTGGTGGCGCTTTATCACGCTAGACAAATTCAAACGCGCTCTTCTCTGTCATATACTCAAATCAATACTTCGTGCACACTCCCCAGGCCTCAGGCACTACGGTCTTGACGTTGGTAACTTTATCCACAAGCACATCCAACACTACATCTTTGTTGTGTTTGAAGTCCGCGCTTGTGGAGTTCAGTGGACATGTGTGATGCATATATATGAGAATTGGAAAGCGACATGCACAGAGGCCTATGCATGGAGTGAACCACATTATGTGCTATGGTGCTAGATATGGTATGTGGAGGAAGCCCACCGCTTGCATACCTGAGCTTGGCAAGTTCGGCCTCTGTTTGTCTGTCTAGGTCTGCCGTCTGTGAGCCGCTGCTTCCATATTTCTACCAACATTCAAGAAAAAAATAAATGGATTACAAAGCATAGAAATGGAGCGCGGGAAATTCTTACATATTGAAAGGTGATAATAGAGCGCTGCCGAAGAATTTCAAACTAACATCCCCGTGCATGTAGAATTAACATTTGCTTTCGGTCTTTCGGTTCAAGATCAAGCGCAACATCTTACCGTTTTCACAAAATCTTGAAACTGTTTTTCTTTGTCGTCCCGGTAGCCTTCAATGACCCGGCGCGCTTCCACCGTGGCCTCCTTGAGTCGCTGGCCCCGTGCTGTGTACGAGTGTCCGGGAGAGCAAAAAGGTGTAGATTCAGCTATATAGCTGAATAAATAAATAAGTGTAGCGATTTTGGCTAAATTGTATCGGAATCATAATTCAAATCATGACCTAAGAAGGCCGAAATGGAAAAGTAATGAACAGAGGGTCGGACACGAGGGAGCATTTTTCACGTATACAGCTCTAGAATTCTGTCATGCCATGTTGGTAAATGCTCTCAAATACATGCATCTCTGCCTCTACACCTCAGTATTAAGTTTGCGCATGATATGTTTTCACTGACTGGATGCAAGTCAACGATTGGCGGGCATGTCATGTCACTATCTGAAATATTACCTGCCCGCGCCTCTTGGACGATCTGAGCAGCCTTCTGCTCAGCAGCTCTCAGCTCTGCCATGCCACCGGACGCCATAGCAATAGAAAAATTGAATTAAGATCTCAAAACTGTTTGTTTGATGGGGCAATGCAAATATGCAGTCGTTATTATTTCTTCATAGAAGACAAAGGTTATGATTTATGCCATCCTGAGAGTTGTGGGAGCTCTCAGGCGCCCCAAAAAAAGTGAGGGATCCGGGAAGTTATCCGTTCAAACATTTTGTATAATTGCACTGATATGGTGTATGCAGCAGGCTGGCCCTTTCTGGTGTACAAAGCCGGGGGGCAGGCTCCGAGGCCGGAAGTGGAATCTCAAGCTGGGAGGGGAGGAGAGGCGGCGTCTCGAGGAGGGCGACGCCGTTCCGGCCTCCCAGGAGAGAGGATCGAGACTCTGGCCTCCATTTCACCACATTGATCCACAAACTCTTGACATTAAACAGGGTATCTTTATAGACCGCCATCTGAAAGTCCGAGCGGTCTTTTCCAGCTGCCCAACACCTCTTGCCGTCTATTTACAAGTAGCTATTGCCACATCGGAGACGCCCATGTCGACGGCATTCACGACGAGCAACCATAGTGCTTTCAATGACATGCCACCACCGCAGCCATCATCGTCCCGCACATCAAAGCAGCTTGATAAGTATAGCAGTGATGTTCCTGTAACTTCCGCCGGAGTCAGGCTGTCGTTCGAGTGCGAATACGACGCGGAATTGGCGCCCTCGCGCCCTCGTAACTACATAGAGCAACCCCTGAACCAGCTTTCACAGGCCCAGAATCCAGTAGCTAGCACCGATGGCGAGAACTCCAACGCCATTGACGAACTTGGGTGGGCAGAGAATATCGATGAAGAGATACGGAGGCGGAGAGAGGAACTGGAGCGAGTACGCGATGAGAGTCGAGCATCCGTTTTCTTGCTCGAAGACAAGGCCAAGGGCGGCCTGAGTCCCGCATTCAGTCCCGCAGTGCATGAGTTTGTCTCTCTTGTCATGGCGGGCTCAGTGCCGTCTTCTGCTTTCTCCTCAACTTACCCGGTCGCCCATAAAGAGGGCATGCTCGAAACTCCTAATGGGGACTACCTGCAGACCCCATCCCATTCCATTTTTTCTTCTCGCGCAAAAGGCGCCCTAGGCTTTATCAAAGATGAAGCTCTTCGATTGAGAGGTAAGAAAAATTGAAAATTGTCGTTGCACGTTGAAGGACGTGATGGGGAGTGATGGGGGGAGCTTCTCTCTCGCCATATTCGGGCCGACCCCTCGATGAGGACGTACCAGTTCCTTTTCATGTCTGTCTTTTTCACTCCTTTTCATTTCGTCATACCTGCTCATAAATTTTGTATCGAATGACAGCCGATTTGGAGCAGCAAGCAGGCCTTCTCGCGAGCGAAAGGCAGCGTAGTGAACAGCTGCAAGAAGAGATGGCGGAGTTGACGAGACAGCGAAAGAGTCTGTCGCAGGAGTTGGAGGCTCGTGAACTGAAAATTGTAAATTATCAAGATTCTTTAGGGGAGCTGCAGACGATGGTGGCGAATGAGCGCGAAGCGAACCAGCATCGCGAGGAAAATTTACAGGTAGATTTAGGGTGCGCGTGTGAGAAACGACTGTCCGATACTCGCTGTAGTTCTGTGGTCTGGTGACGTTTTTGTGGGCTTCTAATAATATTAAAATCATTGGTTACAGGCACACATAGAAGAGCTACAGCTTGCTTTGGAACGTCACACGCAGCGGGACCATGAATTGCAAGAGTTCCACGACCATACTGGACAGAGACGATTTGCAAGAACAGAAGAGCAGGAGGTCCTTATATGTGAGTTACAGAAATCTGTTATCGAGCTGCAGTATCGCTTGGAAGGAGCGGAAAATGGTCAGACATCAGTAAAATACCTTGAGGAGGAGCTGAAAGTCAAAAATTCTCGGATACAGGAGCTTGAAAAGTATATATCGGATTGTAAAAAGGCCGCTCCTCCTAACAACGCTTTGTTTGAGGAGGCAACGCTGCAGGAAAAGGCGACGGAGTCCGTCGAAATGGAAAGTCAAACGCTTCGAAGCCAACTAGATGAAGAATCACTGAAGGCAGGAACTTTGATTTATGGAACTTCTGTGACTTCATCGTCTTCGCGGCGGCATTCATCGGATGTTGGTGCTCTTGTGCATGCCTTGGATGCCTCGGAAGCCGCAAAAAAATCTTTGGAAGCACGGATCTTGCAGGAGCAACAGTCAGCAGAGCAGCTTAGGGCGGAATTGCAGCAATTTCGATTAAAATGGGATGATGCCTTACGCAATGCGGTACATGAAGAGGAGACTACAGCGCGATCTTTGCGGAAACAAATCGAAGAACAGGAAGAGGTTGTCGAAATCCTCCGTCAAAATCTATCCAATGTAGAACGGGCGCGCGACGAAATGGGAGTGAGGGCGGATGAAGCGGGCAGACAGGGCACGCGCGAGGAGCTCTCACAGGAAGAGAAAGAGGAGATACAATCCCTCCGGGATGAGATCGAGGTTTATAAAGCGGAATTGGTTTCTTTCCGAAGGGAGCAACTTGAAAAGGAAAGAACAACGGCTATGAATGTAGCGGTATCCGAGCACCATTCATCAACGCATGAAGCTGATATGGAGCTGCCTGAACAGCCCGCGGACTCAACCATACAGAGACTGGAGGACGTGAATAGACTTCTATCAGAGCGCGTTAGGACTCTCGAAGAGGCGCTGAGCCAGGTTGGCGAGGTAATGGTAGTTGACGGATGTGGCTGTGAGTGACTGGTTTTCCCCTTGTGTAACATCACATGATTTTCCATTCCGGAGTACAGATGGAGATTGAAAAACGGGAGCTGATGCGCTGCGTGGATGCTCTAAAAGATGCTCTAGAACAGGAGCGGGAGGGTCATCAACAGCATTTCGAAAAAACGGTATGGCGGCGAAATTAGTATGTGAACGGATTCCTATAACGGATTCCTACACAAATCAATCTAGTCCTTTTCCCTTTCTATCTATATTTTGGGTGTAATTTGTGTTATTGTCTTGGATGTAATTTGTGTTATAGTCTTTTGCTAAAGCCAGTCATATCCTCGCGCGTGCAGGTCACTACCCTTAACGAGGAGATAAGTCGAATCGCCGCAGAAATGCATCAAATGGAAAAAGCGAAGCAAAGAGTTGAAAAAGACCAGCAAAACATTTCCATGTTTGTGCTTCGGAGAATGTTGATGAATATTCGCACAAAACACATGCTCAAAAACTCGCGGCGAGCATTTTATCGATGGGTAGCATCCACTAGCAGCATGCAGCTGGAGCAGCTACAGACAATTCGAGAAAGCGGAAGCCAACGCTTGGAGGGCGCTCAGGGCGAAGAAGTGAGGCAGCTTGAGGCTGAAAACCGTGCCTTACTTGAAGAGTTAAAGACGAAATCAGCAATCCTTGATGAAAGGGTGTTTTCGATTCAAGATGGGAAAGACCGGGAAAAGCGCTGGCGTTCGGAAGGAATTAGCTCCTTCGCTTTCAAAATCATTTTTGCAGTCCTTCTCTTTCTAGCCCTGGAGCGGGGCTTTGTATTGCATGACGGAAGGTATGATTTGTACTACTTAGATTCCCCACGTGTTACCATGTGAAATGCCAGAAGTGAAAAATAGTCTGCAAATGATATTCTTTTGGCAAGAGTGCGGGTATTTTTTCATTTCTTTTGGCATGTCTTTTCATGATATATTCAGGCATTAAATTCCTTCTCTAGAAGACAAGACTTACTTCACCGTCCACCCCATTCACGCTTCTGGAAGAGATGCTGAATGTTGTTGTCCCAATTTTCTTCCCCGTGCCCTTCATGATTTGAACATAAGACGATCTTTCGCTCAGTCTTCAACAGATAAGTCATCCCTGCAAAACACGTGCAACACGATATACTGGCATTTACCATGTCGACGCTCGACAGGAAAAGCTAAGAGCGTGCACACATCTCATGTCGCATTCTCCTTCCTGTCGCACCGACGGCGCGTTATTCAAGGTGTTTTTGTTGCTCTTTCCAATGGATGTGAAGGCATGTGAAGGCCGAGTCGGATCGTGCGACTTTGTACAAGTGGAGACTCACCTACGCTCACTCTTCGAAAATGATGTAAAAAGTGTGGATTGTCTCCTGACTAAGGCAAAGAATTAATTATTGAAAGTATTTTTTCCTGAAGTTACATTGTCCCTTTTCGCAACTTTAGAGGGCATTCGGGACACCATTTGCTTTGCGCTCGCGCGAAGCGTAACGGAACAGAGGTTCCATGCCCAAACGGGGTTTCCTGTAATTTTCCTGGTGAGCAACGGGCACACGCTCGGCCGACAGATGCTTTTTTTGTTTTATTTACAGTTATTATTTTTGGTACGTCTGCTTGAAAGCCTTGAGGTTGTCTCTATCTCGGTGCCTGACATTACGGCTTCGTCTTCTCCTATCCTTTCTCCACTCATCGAAGGCAGGGCGGATAACAATGCAAAAAATGGCTCGCAATATGATTAAGGTCTAATGTATTTCTTCGTATGTTTTTTACGAGGCCCTTACGTGAGAATGGCTAGTAAGTCTGATTCACTGTACAGAAAAAAGGCGTAGGTATTTCTGGGTAATACGACGGCAGATGAACGCCGACAGCTGCCCGTCGGTCTCACGCCGCATTCCGTCACCATCGGTGCATTTCGGCGTTTACGTCACTAAAGTTGTTGTTCTGCTGAGTATGTTCAAATTATGTGATGCACCGATAGAAATCTGCCAACAGGCTGATTTTCCCGGCCATGCTCCTACCTTCTGCTGGTGCTTCGACGTAGCTGGGTCTTACAACCATCCTCAAGTTCCCCACTATTTCTAGTAGTACGTATTGATTTCCGTGAGGCGCATTCTTACGCATTATATGGTGCCACACGGCGAGCGGGAACATTCCGCGGTAACGAAGTCGCAAGAAATGTAATCAACATCAGAACATGCAGCAATGATCCACTTCCCTTTTTGTGTACCAAGGAAAATAAGAGCTTCCGCTTTTTTTGAAACCATAAAAAGGTGTGTTATCGGGAGTCATGCCCTTTCTTCACATCGCCTTCTCCTTTTTCTTACATGCATAGGACTATAGATTTGGTGTTATCTTCTGACCCTTTCTTCCTAAGGTGACAAGCTAATACTTGCTCCATCATGAAGAGTACTCGATCGCTCGCTTTTGGGGCAGTATTGCTGGTTTTAGTGGCAGCTGCGGAGGAGGGCTTCATGGATAAAGCAGCAGACAAGATCAAACACGTCGTAGGGTTAGAGACGGCAGAGGAGGCTCCGAAGTACGAAGCATACGAAAAAGGTCGAGGTACAGTGAAGCATGGCGAAGACGTCATGGAGCGTGCGAAAGAGAAAATTGGAAACATCTTTCACCATCATGCGAAGGAGCCAGCAGATCTTATCATGCAAGAAGCAAAGCACCAAGCGAATGAGCAAGCAAATGCAGTGAAGGCTCATGGGCATGGAATATACGATACTGTTAAAGAAACAGTGACCGCACCCTTCCACTCAGCGAAAGAAAAAAGTCAGGAAATGGCGGAGTCCGCCCATGAAAGGGCAGAAGCGGGTGTGGGGTGTGCAAATGAGGCGATGAAGGAAGCGCGCCGACAAGGCATGCAGGGCTATGAAACGACAAAGGGTAAAACAGAAGAGACAATTCAGAAGGGTCAAAGCAAGATCCGGCAGATGAAGGACAATGTTGAAAATATGCTGCAGCAGGGGAAAGAGAAAGTGGACGAAAACATTGAAGCTGTCAAAGGGGTGACTGGGGAAAAAATTGAGCATGCAAAAGAGTATGCCCACGAAGTAAAACAGAAAGGAGAAGAAGGTGCTGCATTTAAAAATGGCATCAAAGATGAGACGATGGGATCTGGTGAAACCCTGGTGGGGACTGCTACACGTAAAATGAAGGAAGTTTTCGGCGGAGAGCACGTAAACCGGAAAGGCCAGAATGCGATGGATACAGTGGAAGAAAAGTCAAGGGAAGCCATGGACAGAGCCAAGGTAAGGGATTTGACAGATCTTGAAGCAGTTCTGTTTCTCATTTCTTGCTTTTAGATGACATCGTTGTGGGATGTTTTAAATTTTTTTTTCTATTTTCAAATGGAAAGAAGCGGTATGCTCTCGACATATAGATATGATACACACAACAGGAAGGAGTTGAGGAGCTCTGAACAAAATTTCAGTCTACATCATAATCCAGTATCATTGCGGCAATCTTGGACCAGTTGAGCTGAAAGACCGCGGAAATGGCATCGATGGAAGAGAAATATGATAAGACAAACAAAGACTATGCGGTGAAATGCTTGACATTGTAAAAAAGCTCCAAAGACGCCTTCCATCGAATTGCTTGGCAAAGTCGTCAATCTTTTTGAATCCGTTTTACGATCATCCCTAATTTTATGCATGGAGCTCTCTGCACACTACATAACAGGCAACAGAAGAAAAACACAATAGAGCTGCGTGCATTAGCCTCCGAAAAGAAGCTGGGATTCTTCCAGATACCGCCATACCACAGCAAACAACATTCCTTGAAGAGCGTTTGCAGCCAACCTGAATGAGGGAGGGGGAGAAATGCCCTTTAAGCCACCTGTACTTCCGCAGCCCTTCTGATGTTAAGTGTACCCCAAAAGCCCGCCGACATCAAGTCCCAACCCGCGAAAAACCTTGTTTGCAAGCCTCGAGCAAATAAACCCTGAATGCCATCCTCATCCAGTATGTGACGTAGAGCTTGCCGGTATGTAATTGATGATTCTGACGTCTGTTTGGTAGTTTTGATAACGCGGAAGCAATTCGAGCACACGTCCGATGTTGTGGAAGAGCATAAACCTAGACACACACAGTGCATGAATCAAATGTAAGCACAAATTGTATTTGCTCCAATCGACGGCTTGTAGTATTAACCCGAAAGCTTTTTCTTTGGCACACCACAAAATTACCTAAGAAGGCATTTCTACCCAGACGCGGAAAAATTTCACCTGAAGGTGGTACGGGGATAATCGACGATAAATAATTGAAGGTTAGAAAGTAAGGCCAGTGTCCCGCAGCCGTGGCAACTGCTTGAATAACAGCTCCTTGATAAAGTGAAGGAATTCCCTCTCTTCTTAGCCGCGCTGCGAGCTGCGGCAAAGCTTTTGAGCCTTGGACCTGTGTATGCGTTAGTGAGTGAGCTCTTTGAAGAGATTTTACACCGCTATTCAATCAATTCATGCGTCCCAGCCGTAGTTCAGGTCCGTATCACATAACGAATAATACCTGCAATGTTGTCTTTACCACGTCCAAAGGTGTCAATACCAATCGCCAGGTACCCGCCGCGATGCTTCCAAAAGCGGACTTTAGAGGTAAAGGTAGGCCGCGCGTTGATTCAAACGAATCGAGAGCAGCAATCATAAACGCATTAGCAGCAACATCAGCGAATCGGGAAAGTGGAAGTTGGAAAAGGGCGACGGGCAAGCCTTGATAAAAGCGAGTTATGCCGCCCTCCTTGTAAAGTTGCTGAACAGTGGCTGCAAACGGCAACCCATATCTGTATTGGTATTGCATGGTGGTGCGAAGCCACATCAACGTAATAAGTTGGACTAAAGACGCGACCGCACCCGAAAGCCCCCCTCCAAGCGCTTTTTTTCCAGCTTTCTGCAAGATCCCAGCTACATCGATTTCTGTTATGAGACTAGCATCTACCGCATTAGCTGGCGGTAGCCACAGGTCGCAGAGACACGCATCCACAATGTAGAAAGCCATGAGTGCGAAGAGAATAAAAGAACTTGGAGATAAAATGTCTGGTTTGAAAGCTGTAATAGAGTCAAGAGGAGAAGTTGATTTGCTTGATGGATCGAGGGATGAAGCAAAGTCGGCCCCCCCCTCCGCGGATTTGTGATGCTGGTTTCGGATACAAAGCTGTTGGGATTGCGTATGCGCATGCTCAGTCTCGTTCCCCCCTCCCTTTCGACCTTGATTCTTCGCTGGATTTCTGCGACAACACGCCATCGTGGAACACGGGAGCTGAGTAGGCAATTTATTGTGGAAAAAGATCTTCGCGACCAGCCCGTCGCCTTCCACAAGCAAAAGCATGAACAAAAATTCCATGAGTCTCCTTACCAAAGGCATTATTAAAGTACTGTGTTGTCAATGATGTGGGATTCGGGGATTCATGTCAGCCCGTTCTACAGGCCTGAAGTGAACTAGCTAAAGGTTAGGGAAGGCTCTTTTTGTTTTGTTGCTTGACGTTTTTCCTCCTTTACAGCAATTCTTTCACGGAATCAGGATACTAAATAATCGATGACCTATCGTTTTTTCATCTTGGAAACGCACTCCTCATCAGCTTGCGGCCGCACATCGTCCGCGCTTCCCTTGCACTTCAGCGATGAGAGCGAGCAGCCTCTGGCAGCACTCTGTCAGGGGGGTGGTTGCACGTGTCTTCCCTGATCATTCCCGGATAACTGGTCAAGGTCACGCATATTCTGTGTTACGAAACCTTTCACTGCAGGGCATGATTACATCGGGACGGCTTGATTTTGTTGTCTCGGCACGCCTCTCCATATTAGGGTTATTCCTTGGGATGCTGGCCTTTACCTCGTCAGCTAGTACTGTCCAGTCCCCGACCGGGCCGTTGCCATCGATGTTGCCTGACATCGACGAGAGAAACGAGGACTCACCAGGTGAAGCAGTGATTCGCTTGGCCGAGTCTCTCATAAACATCGAGTCGCTATCGGGGAGTGAGCACGCTATGGCACACGCTCTGAAAGGGTGGTTAAGCAAGCGTGGGTGGGAGGTTGTTCTTCAGCCGGTGCCGCCCGCCCTCGGGCACGAGGAAGAGGTGAGAAAAATGAACACCCTTTCCTGGCCGATACTCGAGGTCACGGACTTACGGCTTCTAAAAACTCATCCTAGGGTGAACGCTGGAACGTCTACGCCTTCCGTCCCGGCACTGGCGTCGCACGTCGGGATAAAGGCCCGAAGGTTCTGTTGAATTCTCACATTGACACGGTACCCCCTTTCTATTCCGCGACCGTGGATCGACAAAACGGTATAATTAGAGGTCGGGGTGCCTGCGACACAAAAGGTATTCTGGCCGCACAATTACTGGCGGCACAACGCCTGGTCGAGTCGGGCCAAGCCGCAGACCTGGGGCTACTCTACGTGGTTTCGGAGGAGACCGATCACAGTGGTATGAAGCAAGCGAACAGTCTAAACCTCCGCCCCAACTTTCTTTTAGTTGGTGAACCAACAGGGTCGAAAATGATTCGCTCTCAGAAGGGTCTCCTGAAACTGCGGTTACTTTCGCATGGCGTGTCCTGCCATAGCGGTTATCCGAGCTTGGGAAAATCCGCCATCGACCCACTTGTAGACGCTCTGCAAGATCTTAAACGTGCTCATTGGCCTAAAAATGAAGAATTGGGGGCCACTACACTTAACATTGGCCTGCTAAAAGGCGGGCATGCTGCTAATGCTTTGGCAGCGGAGGCTGAGGCTACCCTTGTCTTCCGCTTGATAACACCTCCCGAGCAGGTCTTAGAGACTGTGCGAGCAACTGTGGGCGATCGCGCGGACGTGGAGGTCATCACTGCGAATACTCCCGTGCAATTAAATACGCTTGAAGGATATGCCACGGACGTGGCGTGTTTTAACACGGATATAGCCTACTTCGATCTGCGTGAACCCACCGCCCAGGCCTTTCTTATGGGCCCCGGATCCATCTTGGACGCACACAGCGACCACGAACTCATCCACATTCCTGAGTTGCAGCGTGCAGTCGCTTATTATGAGGAAATCCTTCTCCGCCTTCTTAAGGGGCCACGGGGGAGCACACAGCGCGTGGCGTCTCAGGCCGCAGAAAGTGTAGGAGCGAGTGTTGTTGATGCCAGGGCACTTTAGCACCGAAAGTGTCGTGAAGAAGAAGCATGAAAGAGCTCTGAATCATCAGATTAGAACCTATAAAACATCTGAAAAAAGAAATGATACAGTGGGGAAATGTCACAGCGCTTGAAATTGTACTCTCTTCATCACGCTTCTCTACCTCTTTTTCCTGTCATCCTCACGCGACATTCTGAGGCTTTTCTCGGATAAGCAACAGCTCGTTGTGGGCAAGCGCGCCCAAGACAAAGCATTTAAGCGCCCAGAAAAAGGCACTTTGGTCCCGCTTCCGCGCCTCCTTGATGCTGTCCCATGCCAAGACGGCGTTGATCAGGTAGACCGCCACAAGGCCCTGCTTCAGAAAATCCCGCAACTCATAGGGGAAATTTGTCAGCGGAAAGCCGGGAAACTCAATGAAAGCACACAAAAGGCTCACAAGAATTATGACTGTATGGCAGCTTTGCAAATACGGTAGTCCGATGCCCAAGACAGGCCGGCCCTCCCCAAGGATGGCGGAGCTCAGGTCGTAGTCATCAATGGGTTCCAGCTCTTTGGTCGCTTTTTCTTCCTCCTCCAGCTGCCTTCGCAAAATAGAAACCTTCGCCTTTTTGCCCAGCTCTGCCAGTGTGGGGAGTGCTGTGCCCTTCGTCTCGATGGCGGCGTCAAACTTGGTGGCGAGGTCTGAGAGGGAGACAACCGTCTCCGAGGGGATCGGCAGCTCCAAGGTAGGGTCATAGCGTAGATTCTCTGGTACACCACTATTTATTGCGGCGTCGAGGGTGTCCGACCTCTCGTTTTGTTCTTTTTGCCTGTCTTGTTTGGCTTCATATCGTCCGTTACCCTCTCTCTCACCTTTCTCCACCTGTCTGTCCGCAACGACAGGGCTAGGTGTGGGAATCCGGACCCGGTCCTTGACACGGGGTGTAGCAAACTCTTCAAGAACTAGTTCTCGATCAAACTCCCTTCTCATGATGTCTTCTTGTGCCTGTTTTAGCCGTGGATCCATGGGCGGCGAGGCCTCAACTGCTTCTGACGCGGCGCCACCCTCCTGAGATCGATCCTTGCGGACACGCTTCTTCCTGATTACCTTCCGTCGCCTTCCACCATCGCCTTCCGGTTCTTTGCTTGCTTCCTCTGCTTTCAGTCGTACCCTACAGGGAGATGGATTCACAGGTCCTACCAAGTTTGCGCGGAAGGGAGTCGTAATTTCTTGACGGTTCACAATGCCGTAAAAAGATCGCGACCTAAAATTGAAGGCAGGCTTCGAGGAAACAAAGGCCGCAACAGGATGGACTACCACAACAGCCATAAGTGATGTAATTTGGAATAGGGAAATTTGCATCCGTCGACCCTGTCGGTGTCATAGGGTTGAAGGTTGAATAGATATAACCGATATCAAATTGTGCAACTTCACCAAACTTCTAATCAAACGCGGAACATCATATCAGACTTGCCTGCATGATACTTGACTGCGCTTGTGGATGTCCGTCCTAGTGCTACCCACTCGTCGGTACTATGTTTTAGTGAGCGGTATTGTGGCGCATATCCAGACTAGCTGTGGCACCTGTGTTGTCGCAATCAGTGGTGTGAGCTAAATAACACGTCTGCCTTCCATTTATCATGCAGTCTCTGGAAGGTCGGGGACACGAGCTAAACAAGTCGTACTTCAAAAAATCTGGTCAGGGCTTGGGTGCTTATCGTCTTCCAATATGGGGCCTCGCCAGCGACAGGGTTGCCTCCCGTTCGCTCAACCTCGCACTCGACCTCTGTCGACACGCACTCACACTACATGGACTCATTAACGACCAAAACATCTCGCCAAGCAACCTACACTAGGTGAAATGGAGCCTAAGAGGTCTGCCAACTCTGCAGCGGAAGCTGTGCGCGACGCGAGTGAAGACACGTTATCCATCCCCGCACCGCCGTCAGCCTCGGCTCCGTCCTCTTCAACACCAGTTAAGGGCGGCAACCTCTTCTTATTTCGAAAACCGTCTCGCGTGAAAGATGTTTCTAAAAGCGTAGCGAAAAAGTTGTGGCGACAAGAGATGTGGAAGGTGAAAAAAGCGACCAAGAAAGCAGCCAAGAGGGCTGCACGACAGGAGACGAACAGGCAGAGTGGGGAGGTTGGTCAGGACGACAATCTCAACTTACAGGCTGCAACCTCAGAAAGCAAGAACGATCAACTACTGCGAAAGCAGCGCAGAGAACAACGAAAAAATCAAAGACATGAAGCACAGATGGCGTTTCTGCGGCGGTGTGAGGAAGGTGCGCGCGTGGTAATTGACTGCGGCTTCGATAGTCATATGACTGAGAAGGAACTGAAGTCTCTGGGACAGCAACTTATGTACGTCTACGCCTCAAACAAGCGTGCTCTTGCTCCTTGCACCGTGCATATTGCTGAGTAAGTTAACTGAGTAATTCACATACATGCTGTTTAGTATAAATGTAGAGGGGTAAGACTTCTTGACGATCTTTACTTATTGGTCTCCGGCCTTGACCTACTCTATACATTTACGGACAGACTTGGAGCTGGCATACAACAACGACTTTCGTGTGTAGCTGGAGTGCAGAATTGGCAAGGGTTTAATCGAGAGACACGCCCCTTTATGGAGACGTACGCAGCAGAGAGAGACAAGCTCGTTTACTTGACTTCGGACTCGCCCAACGTCCTCACACAATTAGACCCTGGGCTGATCTACGTGATTGGAGGTATAGTGGATCGAAACCGCCTCAAACATGCTACTTACAATAAAGCGCTTGCACAGGGTATCGCCACAGCCCGGTTCCCGTTGCGAGAACACGTGCAGCTGGGGTCAAGCCCGGTCCTGGCTGTCAACCACGTATTCGATATCCTGCTGGAATTTCAATACACGAATGATTGGCGCGCTACTTTCGCCAAAGTTTTACCCAACAGAAAGTCTGTAAAAGTAAATGAACCAGCAGTCAACAAAGACAGCTAAGGAATCGGAAAAGAATGGAAAAAGCTGAAGCCTTGACCGATGGCAGGAGCACCGTGAGGCAAGCTTTGGCTTCTCTCTTACATGCGTATGATTTCCAAAAAAGTAGATTCATTGAACGATGATCCAGCTCCTTTTTCACAAGTCACTTTCGAGGAAATTGAGATAATGCGATCCGAATCAGGTCACCGATCTCCTCCGACAGGTGATCAATATTCGCAGCCTCCCTCAGACTGTTTTGAAAATTTTCGTCTTTGAACAGTAATTCTCGAGTGCAGTTAAATGAAAGTAAATGTTCTGGGGAGGGAGAATGGTAAGTCTATGAGCATCATAGGACGTAAAACATAAATCGAGCAGCAAACTTACGGATAGCGGTTGCAGCTCGGTGAATCAGAGTTGTTTCGCCACTTCGAAGCAACGACCCCCAAGTATTCAACGCAATGGGAGACAAGACTGCCATGGATCGGACTATTTCTGTTGTGTTTGGCAAACAGGGTGTGTATCATATCAAAACACGCGCTTTCAAACCGGAAGGTCCCTCGCCGGCCTACAAGGATGCGTGAGTCTTTTTCTGAATTACCTTCGTCCTTGGAAGCCATAGCTAATCCTCCTGCTGCAGCACGAGACAGCGGAAGATCTCTCGTATAATCTTCTGCAAGACTCAGCCAGTATTTAAGAGTCTCAGGTTTCCCAAGCTTAGCAAGCACAAGGGGATGGCTCACCATGTTGCAAAGCGCCTCGGTTGCGGCCCGTCTTACAAGCGTTTGCTCCGAAAATTGCAAAGAGAAGAAAGATTCTATCCCTCCATTAAGCGCTATCGAATCTATGCACTCCTTTCCATACGATGCGAGATTCGTTAGAGCCAGTGACGATTCGAATTGTTGTAGGGCGGTTGCTCTGACATTGCGACATAGCGATACAAGTGCGTGTATCGGAGCCGTGCGCTGGTGACTTGCCAGAACCTTGGGATCTGTAGTAATGAGGCACTATAATATGGAAAAAGCGAGAGGTTTCGCATTTATGTGGCAGGATGCAAGCAAACAAATGATAATGCGAATCCCATCTCTGACAGCACTTACTTTCGCCAGAGCCTGCACCGATTTCAGACGTGTAACTTCCAGCCCTCTATTTTCCTTAGCCAGGCCTAGACAAGTGTTGTATCCCCCGTCCTGTATAAACTGTCCACGAAGTGCTGGAATTGTGGCAATATTTAGGAGTGCTGTGGCAAATTGATCGAGAGTACTCTCACTTATTTCCGTGTGTGATACTAGTCTGCGTATGGTTCCGATAACATTTCGCTGGACTAGTTCTCGAATGCGTTTCTCTACATCTTGTGCAGAGTCTACAGTGTCCAAGTCTTCTTCTATTGCTGTCTGTGGAAGCTGATAAGAAAAAGCAATATTTTACCGTGTTGTCGACAAGATTGACAAGTGTGTCGTGCAGTGTAAGGCGTACCTGTTTCTGCTGCATTCGTAGGATCCTCTGGATATTCTCATATTCGTCAACAGCAATGCCTCCTTCTTGTAAAGCGTCAGTTTTCATCTCCTCATTGTTCAATGTCAGAGAGGCCATCGAGAATGCCACGCCATAGAGTGTTTTTCCACAAAGCGCAGAAATGGAATTTCTCCGATTGATGTTGGTGCTCATGCCAATTGTTCTCCTTTCAGCGCGCTGGTCCATCACCTCCAGCAGAAATGGAACGCACGCTATGCAGCGGCTAGAACCAAACATCAGCTCATTTTTAAAAGCAGTCCGTGTAACGAGAAATGAGATAATTTCCACGCAGCTTTCTGACAACGTGCGTCGGTGCATGAGCGTTGACCCCAAGGTCTGAGATGCACCAATCCAATCCTGAAGCCCTTTACTCAATAAGTTTAATATGTCAGTCAGCTCGGATGAAATTAAAGGCATATCTTTGGATGCAATGTGGAGCTTTGTGAAAGCGGATGCTGCTGCCACGCGAGCCTTCAACGGAACATCGTTCGATCTAATAATATTCAGTATTACAATGTTCATACAATGATCACGCATGCATATACGCCCCGCATTTGAATTCGCCGCCTGGTTGCATAATTTTGCCATAAAAAATTGGTATTGCGGTTCCGAGAATAACACAGATGTCCGACTTTTGGCCTGAGCTGCATATGTGCTAAACAACCAGCATCCTAAAGAGGCGTCCGCGTAATATAAACTCAGCGTGACCAGCAACTCAAGCTCAGCTTTACGTACAGCAGGTAATTCATTAACCGAGTTATCAAGAATGCTTGAGACAAATGATTTCACCTCGTCTGATCCTTTATGAAACAAGAGGACCATAAAAGCACGACCTATGAATTCTGCCGCCTCGAGCCGCAAGCAGACATCGAATGAATCGTTTGGGTCTTCAAGGAACCTGATTACAATTGGTGGTCAAAAAATGGTTTGGGTATGGAGGTGTGGCATTCTTTGAACAAGCTTTCCACATACCTTAGCAGAGTCGTCCAGGAAGGCTTAGCCAACAGAAGGGAAAGACTTTGATCTTTCTCGTTCAGACAGTTTGCGCTCCAGGAAAGCAAGGAGGCTAATCCTATTTCTTGAAACGTTTCCTATTTAATACGTGTGATGATGTACCGTATCAGCGTCACGTCGAATTCAAAGCTCTGAAATTAGAGAGCATATAATTATTTGTGGGCAAAATTCAATTGCTTACCCGTCGATGAGTCAAAAGCGTGATCCAGCAGTCTATCGCAAGCGTCAAAAATTGCGTACGGCGTCTGTTGGTTTCGGCGAGGCGAATGAAATTTGTAGCGATTTCCAGCACAGCTTCCTCTTCTACCCCGTTCTTCTGCTTTTCATGGCTTGGCAACAAGCTGGTGAAGAGTTTTGGGAAAGATGTCTCGCATATGGTCTCATTCGAGGGCGGAGAAAAAGCGTCTTCAAGGAAATCAAGATGCTTGGAGCAAGCCGCGAGTAATCGAAGCGCAAGAGCGCGCTGGACGGAGGTTTGGGTCAATTGAGAGGGAGAAAATAAACTAGATACTCTGAAAAATGAAGAAAGATGCAAGTACGGACCTCTTTTGCATCTCCCTTTTTCGCACGCGCCTCCAAAAAGCTTGGACCTCCTTGCTTGCTGAAGTCAGCGGCCGCAATTGCGTTCTTTCCTACCAAGCTGATCAATTTCTCCCACATATCAGTTCTATTCTGTTTTTTAAAGAATGCTTCATCATTTGTTCCAAGGGACGCGAGGTAGACTGAAACACCAGAGCTCTGACGCTCGGCCTCAGATCTCTGAATAGACTCTCGTACTCTGTGCGCTTCACGTATAATTTCTTGATTGAAGGGATCCAGGTCCAGCTGTGCGTGGCCAAAGAATCTTAATTCAGCTCACGAGGAAAAAAGATCATTGAATTGGCCAAAAAGCCAACTCACCGCCAGACGCAAGTCTTGAAAAGCATCTCGCAAATTACCTAGTTCAGCATACGCCTTGAGGCATGATGGAAAAGAGAAAAGGTGGGCAAATAATCAATGGGGAGAGCAAGATCTTAAATTTGTACCTGTGCTCGTCTATACAGCGCTTTGACGTAGTTTCCATTCGATCTAAGAGCATTGGTGGCATCCTGCAGAGGAAAGGATTTCGAAATTGAGAGACATGTTCCAGCCCTTCAATCCTAAATCGGCAGACATACCTGGATACACTCCGTCAATCTTCCTTTTTGAAGATAACATGCTGCCCGATTCGCAAAAATGGCGCAACGAAGCTCTTGTATTCTCTTTTCTTCTTGTCGAGCCTCCTGCCAGATTTGTCGGTGCGGCCATCACTTGTGATCGTTAACAGCTTGACATATCCCACCACATCTCACCTCGTCATTATGGTCTAATTTTCCTGGTGCAACAAAAGGGAAATTTAATGCCTCGTCATAGGCTTGAAGAGCATCATCGATTTTTTTCTTCTTGTACAAGGCATTTCCGCGACGCTTGAGCTGCTCCATGAGCAGTCAGAGGAGGCTACGAGAAAGGGAGCGAGCAATCTGTTGCTATTTTTTCAATAAATATCCGTTTTGTACGTGAAAAATACAACATCAGATGAACCGTAAACTCTTACACCTCTCTCCATTACCCCTCGCAGGCACAAACTTGCATAGCAAGAATGAGAGCCGTCTGGGAGGAAGCGCGGAAGAGCACCGTGATGCCGCCCTACCTTGCCCTACTAAGACTGCCCCCAGCCCGCCGCCCTCGCTCGTTGTCCACGTGTGACACTCTGCATGGGATGCCTTGAAACTGACAAGTGCGCCGACCACTCCCCCTACACTCCATGGTTAGATGAGAAGTAACAAATCATGCAAGACTTGTCCTAATCGACTTCATGTAGGAATCGCAATCCTTTTTCCGCTACTCCTGAGCGCTTTCTGTTTCTGCCACTTTTTAATGCTTCCACCTGCCATCGCGTTGCTGATTATGCCATATGCACCTGTGAGACGGGTATTGAGACTATGGGAGGCAACGATAGCTGCTTATTGGTTATCCTTCGGAGCATGGCTTCTTGAAAATCTTGGGGGGGTAAAGTTGATCATTTCAGGCGACACCTTCACGAAGAAGGACAACATTCTTATTATTTGTAATCATCGGACACGGCTAGACTGGATGTGGCTCTGGTCGTGGGCTGCATATTTCGATGTGCTGTCTTCCTATCGCGTAATACTTAAGGACTCTTTGCGCTGCTTCCCGTGGTGGGGTTGGGGCATGTCATTATGCTTATTCCCTTTTATCCGCCGCGGCCAAAAACACCGTTCTACTGACTTAGCCCATTTAAAACGAAACTGCCGCTATTTAATCCAACTTAAGGTATCAAACTCGCTAATAATATTTCCCGAGGGCACAGACCTCTCCCCCTCCAATCAAGAGCGGGATCGTAATTATGCCCTTTCTCGTAATTTGTCTGCCTATAGGTACGTGTTGCATCCCCGCACAGGTGCCTTCCTCACGTGCCTGGAAATATTACGTCCGCATGTGGATGCGGTGATAGACTTGACAATAGGCTATGTCGATTATGAGCCCGGAGAGCGCCCTTCGGAGATCTCGCTCCTCCTCGGCCGGCTGCCGCGTGAGATACACGTCAATCTAAAGCGGTGGGACCTGGTCCTAACACCGCTCTTGTGTCGTGATAATATTGAAGATGCCAAAAAATTTCTTCACCTGTCTTTTGACCGCAAAGAGGCGTTGCTGACCTCATTCTATAATCGCGGCAAACTCCGATTTGACCTGGATGCGGTGGGCTCCACGTCCTCACGCTCGTCCTCAGAGACCTCCCCTGATCCGATTTCTCAGCTCAATGCTCCTCGCTCGGGTTACGGCGACGATGACGCATTAGCGAATGAGCGGAGTCAGAGCAGGTATCAGAGGTTACTCCGGAAGGGGCTTGTCGTGGCGGTTGCTGCAGTTACAACAGTTGTGATGATGGCATACGTCCTTCCTACATTCTTTTTTTGGGGATATATCGTCGCGACTTGTTTGTTGTGCATCCTAGTCACTGTATCTTGTGAGGGATTTGACTCGCTGGAGCTGAACCTGCCGGTGCGGGGGGGCGACATACGTGTCCGGCGACTTCATAAAGAACATTGAGGTGTGGACAAGCGCGTTGCACTCAAGCAAGAGGGTCAGGAGCGGGTGATAAAGGAGAAAAGAAAAG
>Ga0102934_1000032_pt1 | contig 63953 bp, 49 predicted proteins | sample SalPonR2_A_D1_MG_FD_78175 | JGI IMG/M metagenome (GOLD analysis project Ga0102934, IMG submission 78175) | Salt pond soil microbial communities from South San Francisco under conditions of wetland restoration - Salt Pond MetaG R2_A_D1_MG | ecosystem: Environmental > Aquatic > Marine > Intertidal... | reverse complement strand
GGGATTTTCATCTGAATGAAGACACGGAGGAGCTGTTGAAGGAGCTAAGGGGAGGGAGGGAGGGGGGGGACGTCGAGAGGGCGAGGGCCGTGGTCCCGGGGACAGACCACCTGTCTCTGGTCGAGGGATTGGGCGCGAAGCGGGGCAAGGAGGAGGAAGGAAGGGAGGGAGAAAGATCGGTGCTAGAAGATCTCGTGTTCTCCTTCATCCACAGACATGCCTAGTGTGGGGCCGGGGGGGGAGGGAGGGTGTGAAGAGGATGGAGGGATGGAGCGAGACAGAGAGGAAGGCGGTGGGACGGGCGTGCAGTCTTCTCCGACCTGTCTTTGACACCGGCGTTCTCGTCTCCGGCCGCGCGCTTGCTTGACGCCCGTCCTAGAGTCCCCGACCCGCGGCCCCTGAGCCCTCCCGCGATGTCCCCTCGGGCCACTCCCTCATCGCCTTATTCCCCTCACGCCCACAGGGACTGATGCGGCCTCAGGCGTCCTTTCTCTCCTGTGTGGCCTTCTTGTAGGCCCCTACGCCCTGCTGGTGACAGCTCTTCTCTCTCTCCTGTCAAGGACGATGAGCGCCTTCAGCCCCCGTCTCGCTCGCTCCTTCCTCCCCCCTCTCGTCCTCCTGGGCCTCGGCACTGGCGCTGCTTCACTGCTTTCTCCTTCCCCCACATCCGCGTCCCCCAACGTCTTGTCACAGGAGGACGACGCGGTGCCCCCCTCCCTCTCCTCCTCTCCCCGGCGCCGCCAGCACGACCAAGCCTGTGCTCACCTCCTTCAACACCTTTCGCGCTTCAAGGCCCCTCCCTCCTTCGCTTCCTCCCCCCCGTGCTCCTCCCGCCGTCGCCGTCGTGGTGGTGCCGCTACGACCCGCCGTTACCTGCAGCAGACCCTCCCTCCTTCCCGGGAGCGGGCAGGCGGGAGGGAGGTTCTTAGGGCGGTGGAATGTCGAGACGCCTTGGGCCGCTCCGCCCTGGCGATCGCGGCCATGCAGGGCGACGAGGAGAGCGTGCAGGTGCTGATAGAGGACGGGTATCAGGTCGGGGCGGAGGACGTGCACCGACTCACCCCTCTCTCGTACGCGGCCTGGAAAGGGCATGCGGCTGTGGTGGAGCTCCTGCTGGAGGGAGGCGCAGACGGCGGGCATTTCGACGACTTCGGGGTAACGCCACTCCACAAGGCAGCGGCCTTCGGGCACCCCCATGTGGTGAGCATGCTCTTGCGGGGGAGGGGTCGGGAGGAATGTGAAGGGGAAGCGCCCCTGGAGGCGGACCTGCCCACGGGTCCGGTCCTCGCGCCTCCGCACTACGAAGCCCAGAGCCTCCACCAGACGCCGCTTCATCTTTCCCTCCGCCCCTCTCCAGCCCTCGACTCTGCCGTCCGCCAAGAGCTTGTGTTGACCCTGCTGGCGCACGGGGCCTCTGTGAGCGCGCAGGACCTAAATGGGGACACCGCCTTGCACGCCGCTGCGCGACTCGGGGAGGCGCCGCTCTTGTGGCTGCTGCTGGTTGGGGCAACAGAGGAAGGGCAAGACAGGGGAGGGAGGAGCGTGGAAAGAGAAGCAGAAAGGAAGAAGGCGTGGAGGATCACAAATGCGAAGGGAGAGACGCCTGTCGAGTGCTTAGCGTGGTGGAAGCTGTACCTTAGCCTTCTGTTTCTGATGGCGGGTGCATGGGGTTAGTGCACGTAATGTCAAGACTAGGACTGGACTTTGGATCGGGTGATATAAGCAAATAAACAAATGCATCGTGTCGACAGTATCAGAAGGCGTGTGTCTAGGTTGCCAGGCTCACATATCTCTCACAATGATTATTTCGCGCGTTTCGCCGTGGAAGCGATCTATTTTTAGTGGTGGTCTCATTAAGGTTTACTGCGATTCTCTTTTGGTTGCACTGGCGCGATCGGATCTGCTTTTTTAAAAAAATTAACCAGGCTCGCCTGCTCTCTTTCCTCTCACCTTTACTTTCGACTCGCCTCGCCCACATGTCGACAGAAGATAGCATGCCTGATGGGAACCATTTAGACAAGTCGGATTGTACGGCTGCCCATCAGGTCACTGCTGGAGCAGTCTTCTCAATCCTCCGACAGGGCATATGCTCCGCATCCCTGCACTGCGACGTGGCACCCGCCTGATTCGTTTGGACAAGGCGGGGAACCAGGCGGGTGGTCTCTCCTCCTTCAAGTGGAGTCCTGTAACGATCCCACGATCCAGAATCTCCTGCAGATCAACTGCGCAACGAACTCTACAACACATCTACATATATATAAACATCCACCCTTTACGTGTGCAAATACCCTGCCTTTCCACCAGCATCCGCGCTATCCCACAGCAAGGAATATCTATCATCCGGAAATGTCAGCCCTGTACCCATTAAAGTCCTCATCTCCTGCCGACATCCCATCGTTTTCCTCGCATGACAGAGAGCAGCGTCCGCATGGGCTCTCACAAGACCAGGACCGGGTACCCCCGCTCCCTTTCCCCCCGCCCCTCCCTCTCCCCCGCCCTCGTGGACGCCTGCAGATGGTCTAACGTGCTGGCCCGCCGCAAGCACGCCGATTTGAGATACAGAGTGTGGATGCGCCGACAGGCACCCTGCCCAAAAGCCTCTGCCAAGGCGCGCATGCCGTGCTCCCCGATGAAGGTGAAATTCAAATTCAGGACCCGCAGGTCGGCACAGGCGCCGGAAGAGAGGGCGTGAGCGAGCCATCGCGCCCCCACCGTCCCGAACATGTTGCTTTCCAGGCTTAGCACGGTCAAATGTGGGCAGGCGCCGGACGCAAAAGCACTCAGGAGATCCTGCAGCCCTTGCCCTCGCACGTCGTTGTTCCGCAAATGCAGCTGGCGGAGCTGGGTGCAGGCCCCGCGCCTGAAAGCCCGGGCGAGATGGGCTGTCCCGCTGGGGCCCAAGACGTTTCCGTCCAAGCAGAGCGCCTCCAGCAAGGCACAGGGATGGCGCTGCGACAATGACTGGTGCTGGCTCGTCTCGAGAACGGCCGAGGCGGGGTGCGCGTCTCCGCCATTCCAAGCACGGACGTCGCCGTTACCCGCCCCTGACAGCAACAGGGCCAGTTCATTCGCCCCCGCGGTGCCTATTCCATTTGATGCCAGAGACAAGACCTTGAGGCACTGACCGGTTCCCATTGAGCTGAAACGCTCCGAGACACGGCCTCCATCACTGTCTTTCCACCCCAGCCCCCGTAGACTCCTAGAGAAGGCTCGCACACCCTGGTTGCCCAATGCGTTTCCATCTAGCAGCAACTCTTCAAGCGCGGGGAAAAGATGCAAGGAGGGCAGCAAGTGCAGCAAGCCCTCAACACGGAGGCCCGCGTGGGACAGAGCAAGGACCCGCACTCTAGACAAGGGGGACGGGGAGTGCAGACATCTGATCCGAAGTTGACGCATGGCATCACCCAGACATTCTCCCTTTGAAAACGTCAAGGATCGACATGAAAGAGAGTCAAGTTCGACACAGCGGGAGAGAAAGCGGGCAAGGTGAGAGCCCACGGCACGCGAGGTACACATGCTCTGGCAGCCCTCGCCTTTCCTGCCCAGATTCTCGTCTTCTTCCCGAATCCGGAGGGTGAGGTGCTGGATCATGGAAAACCCCATATTTAAATGTTCACTAGTGGTTTGTGCCAAGTGGATTATATCATGAGTTCCCAAAAAATCACAGACTAACCGCCATCCAACGGGATAGGGGAGCCTGGCTAGAGGTATCGGCTGGCAGCGGCTGTCCTTGGCGACAGCACCTGCACTACATTGTGGAAATTGTTCGGTCGCCATACAAATTTTAGTTTTGGCAGTCAATAACGACATAATCTCGAACTCGCATGAGCAATGAGGTGCCTGTGTAAGTGGATACGTTGAAGGGTAAGCAACTTCACATCGTGTCAACGGTAATAGCATACAAACGAGCGCGGGGACGGAAGAATGTCAAGCGACTAAAATATGGAAATATAACCAATTTCAAAGTAAGATTGGCATCATTGCCCGCCGGTACCCCTAATTAGAGTCTGAGGTACGGAATACAGGATGAGAGGGACGCGCATCAGCAGCGAGCCGTTGGACCGCTTAGCCCCTGCTTGCGGGTGGCTTTCAAGGGAAAGCCACTAAGGTCGCGCGCACGTGGTGCATAAGACCTGGCATGCCCTTTCAGCAGGTTGTCAAAACCATTCCCGTATTTACCCTGCGGTAGGCAAGCTGGGTCGGTTCCAAAATTGAGCCGTGGTGTTGGACACGCGTAGCGGCATTTTTCAGCCTGGGAAGATCGAATATCAGAATGGGGGGGCAAACCTGTCTATCTTCATAGCGGCCAAGGTTGATTAAGATCGAGATCTTTTTTGTTCGAATCGGCAAGCTACTTGAAATCTTAGTAGATAGGTAGGGTTCTTGATCCGTTTGGTAGCTTGACTTTTCCCCCCCCCAGATGTCAGCACCATTGAGGCAGTGAGAAGCAGCTGGGAATCGACTGTGAGTGGAGTTGTACGCGTCAGATCGAAATAGCGCGGATGGTCGTCAACATGACATCTTCTACCCCCCTATGGTTATTGCAAGTCTGACTCGAGAGATTTTGTGCACTTGTGTTGGTGCACGTTCTCTAAAAAATAAAAAAAACTTCGACAGAAGTCCTATCATATATATGTGTATAGAGGCCTCTGCCGGGGGCAGTCCAGGAAATTAAATAGAAAGCGGGCTTTGCACGCGGTCTTCTATGGTCTGCTTGCACAAAAGTAAAAGGCCTCAAACAAATTATCCCGCTTGATTTTCCTTTGATTATATGAAAGGTAGGTTACTGTGTATTAACCATGACCCTAATCCTCACCTTCGAAAGTAAAAGTCAAACAGAGGTCCTTCATTTAACTCGTTAGGGCCAAGGCGATACTTAAGGCATTCGCCAATCTCGAGTGCTTCGAGACTTTCACATAACATGTACGCATCTTCGACGTCCTTCCTCTTCCTCGCGCCGCCCTTACAACGTCGTGTAGCCAGATTATGGTGTCACTCGGGAGATTCTCACTGTAGAAAGCTCATCTGCTCGCAACTGGCTACCAACATGTGCGATACCTTTCCCATTGCCTTACACGTTCTTGTCCTTCACATGAATCTACAAGCAATGCTACTCGAGTCGCTTCAATGCCATCAAGGAATACTCGAAGGTCGTCCACGTGGCTGCACAGGCAGGGAACGCTCGAAGCATGGCCGGCCCCACCCCTTTGTAGAACGCAGCCACGCCTCCTTTGGCATAAAGGTCCCGAGCTACCTGCATTCCCGTGATGTGCGCCTCTTGTGCCTGGACGATCGACTTGACCGTGTCCAAGGGGAAGATAGAGAACCAGTAGGCCGTCCCTGCGCACCCGCCTGCCACGACGAAGGTCGGGGCGTCACCCTCCCGCAGGCCCCGAAATTGCATCAAAGCCTGCTTGATCACCTGATATACCGTGAAGTAGATTGCGTTCCCGACAATTTCCCTCAGCAGTGTGGGACCTCCGCCCGCGTACAGGGCCCGGACGCCCCGGTCCTGGAAGAGTTGCCGCGCCACTCGAAGAGGCGTCACGTCCACCTTTTTGCCGTACTCTACTTGGCAGCGAGTCTTAAGCAGATCTATGTGATAATGTCATCGCGTGGGAGGGCAGGAGGGAGAGGAAAGGGAGGAATCTTGTCTGAGATCGTTTGCCGGGAATGAAGCAGCTGAAAAAGAGAGACACCGGAGTTTAGAAACCGAAACGCTACATCCCAGACACAAGAGATATTATTCCTCCCATGTGCAATTAGAAATGCATTTGATGCGGCCATCGCTGCGCAAAATCTTCGGTCCAGACATATCATGTGGACGGCCCTCAGACCATTTAACCTGCCACCTACCCATTGGCGTCCAAATTGCTGCCTCTGCCACCCCTGTGAAGGCCGAAGCGAGGACAAAGGCTCCACTCAGTGGCTGGGCAGTATTTGCTTGAAAGGCTTGAAGGAAGGCGCCATTCGCACCGAATAACACCGAGTTGCCTAGCGCGGAGCCGAGTACACGTGAAGAAGCCCCCCGATAAAGTGCCAGGACGCCCTCGTGTTTGATTGTGCTTCGCAACAGCTCCAGTGCGCTCATTTTAGCCACGCCTGATGCCAGGACTGTACCTCCCGCTTGTCCTGCGGCCGCAGCTTGCATACGAACCTTCAGGGTGTCGAGGGGATGGCCGACGAAGCACTCTGCCACGCCTGGGAGAGTTATGACACTATCATTAACCTAGCTCCTATAGCTATGTATCAATTAAATGTATTTGCTACCGCCCATCTCTTGAGTCGCGCCATCTTGTTCGAAAGAACCGCCCGCCCTGACCCCTCACATTTGTAGGGTATTGCGACACAAGTTCCAAGCCAACACGGTCATGGCTCAAATAAGATATCCTGGCGCGTTCCTTACCACAGGGCACAAACCATTCAGAGACTACATTACAGCTCCAGGTGGAAGATGCTTTAAATGTGACATTTTATTGTTGGTTGCTTACCTGCAGCCGTGCCCGCGATAAATTTCTTCGCAACAGACCAGAATGCACTTGCAGCGTCATGTCCAGAGTGAGTCAGCTTTCTTGTGAGAGGAATAGGAGTAGATTTATCGTGGCTACTTGTGGCAAAAACCGCGCGGCCATTGGGGCTGGGAGCCAAGATACGGGGGGAGGATCGCGGAAGTGAGCCATGACGGGGGAAACAGGGCATCGTGCCTGGTAAAATCCGGCATCGAGGAGACACGTGGAGTGATGACTCGCAGCGAGACATAGTTTCGGCTTTAATGTCCCAACTCATAGCTTGTGCAGGAGTAGCATAGTGTGTGGGGCTAAAAATTCTCACTGAAGAAGAGGGAAACACGGTTCATTATCTCGCACTCCCTGGGAACATCTTGTCTCTGAGCTCCTGCGCAGAAAGCACCAATCTTTTTGTACAGCGACTGGCCTTCACTTGAAGTTTCTTGTCTTCCATTTGTTGCCCGCTCCAATACCTGTTCTTGCAAGTGGGTTCGGGACGTGTGCTGGGTGAGAAGACGTTGAGCCTGAGTCACAGAGCTTTTTAAATCCTCAGGCGCCGCGGAAACGGCGTATTCAAACCAAACGGTTTCGAGCTCTCTGTCCCCACCGCCACTCCCCTCCGAGTCCAAAATGCCTCGTCCAATAAAGTGTAAACAGAGAATGTGCTTTGATATGGATTCTCTTATTCGATGTGAGTTCCCGAACACAGGGCCACTCCGGATTTTTCCAAAAAGCACCTCGCGCATACATCGGCGGACTCCGCTTCAACGTTCGACTCTCTTAACGCTTTTGGACACAGGAGAGGGGTGTCGGGAAAGGAAATTTTTTCGTGCACTTTTCCTTCCCTCTATTGGCTGAATCGTGCACCTGCTTGAGGAAATTGGTCATTTGTCGCACATACACAACAAAGTGCGGCAACAGTTGTAGCGTGCCGAGCACTGTAGGTGCACTTGCCTGCAATCCGTCCGGAATAGCCTCCACGTCTTCGAGCCACTGGAAGCTTGTCTAGATACGCACGGGTGCTCCCCCTAGACCCAGTTTTATTGAGTTTATCTGGTCTCATTATTATATTAATTCATTAAGATAAGCTCCGACATGCTTTATCATTGTCTATATTGTCCATGATTGCTCAGTACGTCTGAGGAGGAGAACCACATGTTTAACGTATGCACGCCTGGCTACCCTTACGCGCACACAGGGTACAGTACGCACCAGGCACGACTGCAAAACCATACAACAGCCCCTTTCATCTCAGTAGTGACAATGTGTCTCTAGAAGGAGTATCAAGTTGTGAGGTTTGCCCGGCGGCAAGCCTTGTGGCTCGCTCCACGAGAGAAAATTGAACACGTGAAAAGAACGGACCCAATAGTGAGGGATGCTTACATCACCCTGTCTCGGTAAGTACATGCCTCAAGAGACAGTCATTTCACGTTGACGCCTATTTAAATCCTTGTCCAGCTGGGCCAAATTTTTGCCCACTTTCGATTCTTAATTTTTTACCCCCTTCTTTGTCTCTTAATTGCATTATCTGACCCATTTCACAGCGGATTTTGATATTTTGGAAACCTTGGGATGCGGATCGTTTTCTACTGTCTTCAAGGCTCGTCCTCGTTGCGGGAAGTCTTTCGACGTAGTGCTGAAAGAGACTCGCTCCCTCAGCGCCAGCGCTATTACCCGTGCCAACGTATTGCGGGAAATGGAAATGTTGAAGGCTGCAAGAGGCTGCCCTTACATATCACACTTTCATGCCGCGTTTCAGGGGAATGACAACCACTACATGATTTTGGAATGCATCACTGGAGGCGACCTTCTCAAGACTGTACAACAGTGCATGGAGTCGAAGACTCCACCGGACGAGGCGACACTTTGGAAATACATTTTCGAGCTGGGGCAAGGACTCATATTTCTGCATCGCAAGGGTATCGTCCACAGAGATGTGAAGTGCCAGAACATAATGCTGACGGGAAGCGGGCACGTGAAACTGATCGATTTGGGCCTCGCTGCCTCCTTGCAGCCGGGACAAGAATTGACCGAACGCTGTGGAACTCCCTTCTACATGGCGATAGAAATGATAAATAAAGATCCTTACGACCACCGGGTGGACGTATGGAGCGCTGGATGTGTCTTTTACATGCTTGCCCAGCTGCGACCGGCTTTCAATGGAACTACATTGCCGCAGCTCTGTCAGTCTATTCTAAATGACGCTCCCCCGCCCCTATGCAGTCGCCGGTATTCCTCAAACTTGTCGCACTTGATTCTGGGCATGCTAGACAAGCGGCGTGGATGCAGACCGTGGATGGAGGACGTACTCTCCCATCCGGTCTTTGGCCACTACCCTAACTTTCCCCCAACGATCTTCAAGCAACCTTTCCAGACGGAAGAGGTGGCGTTGGGCCTGGGCAGCTTGGATTTGACAGGAGATACTGGGACTCTGGTCGAATTGGTGGCGCGTTCATTGTCGGGAAAAGAGAGGGAGAATGGGGTGCTCGGCCTTGAAAAAGCCGACCACGGGTGTGTAACAGGCGCTGGGTCGGTACTCAGGAGGTTTGGGGCACCTACCGCGGCCCCATCAGGCGATGCAAACGATGAGGCCGAGCGCAGGCCTGGGCCTCATCGTCCATTGATTGCTCATGAGCCGATGGGAGAGCAGCAGTGCTCGATCTTGACCACCGAGGAGCTTATGGGCGACCCTCCGCGGGAAGATGGCGCGGAGGACATGCTCCAGGCGTTGGAACCTGTGCTTCCAGTCTTGGCGTTAGCAGACTCTGAATCTGAAGGGTTCGACTTTGCCCTACCTCCCTTAAGTGATATTTCGGCTCACCGAAGCCGGCCAGGTCGCGGCCCCCATAGTGAGGCGGGCTATAGGGCGGCATCCCCTTCACCTGCTTCGGAGCCACGCTTGATCAGGCCACAGACATCACAGCCAACTTACACTCGGCCCGCGCGACAACTAATGCAGCAAGGAGCTCCAATCCCCAAGGAGAAAGTGCTAGTGCACCAGACAAGTTCACTTCATGCTTTTGGTTACTCTTCTTCTCCCGCTTCCGCTCCTCCCATGGGATTGGTGCCAGGCGCCCATAGGACCTTACTGAAGTCTGCATTTTATTCGTCAAAGGAGGTGAATAAGGATTGGCATTGCCCCTCTCCGCCTTCATATATTTCTCCTCTTGCAGTCTCCCCCCCAATGTTGTCTCCCATCCATCCAGACATGATTCGCATCTCTTCGCCGCATGTCCGGAACTTGCTACACAATAGCAGCAGCAACAGTACTTGTAGCAGTGGTCGCAATGGTTCACCTTCCCAGAAGCGCACATTGATAGAAATTGATGATGGCGGGTCGTCATTGCCCCTATCTCAACAATTTAACCAAGGCCACAGCCCTCGTTGCCCCAATAACGCCAGCCGCTGCCCCATGCCTCAGTCTTCAGAGTGCGTCGATTGCAGCCTTAGCTCAAACGCTAATTATCATGCAGGACACGTTAGTATTTCGTCCATGGTTGGGGAAGGCGTCATATTAGAGCAGGGCCCTGAAGGCCTGAAAAAAGCTCGACTCATGACGGAGCTTACATTCGAAAGGACGCACTCTTCCCCTGGAAGGCTGATGGAGAATCAATTTATGCTCTTTCCACAAGGCAAGGAGGAGAAAAAGCCATTGTGTGCAAGATGGGGGGCAGAGGGGCGGAAAACGGCCCAGCGGGAGCGAAGACAGCGAATTATGGAGGAGCACGGTGAACTTGAGGAACGACAGGAGGGTCTGCAGCCGTTGCAATGCGCTGGAGCATTGAAAGAGGAAGTTGATATACGGAGCGTTTTGGCACCGGCGAAGCCCATCGCCGTAGATGTGTGCTTGAGCAACAACAGTTTAGCTTCATCCCCATCGACCGCCTCGATCCACCCGCCGTCTATCCTCTTCAACCCTGTAAGCGATGGGTCTGGGAGCACTGCGACTGGATGTGAAATTAAAGACGACTTGGTGCAAGATAGATATTCTTGTTCTCTCTCTGCTTTGCCAACTAGTATGAGCTCCAAGGAAATGAGTTCGCACGATATTAATGGCGCACACAGTATTTCTCATGCGCAAGCGCTTGCACAACAACGAATTAGCCTCAATGAATTTATACCACGAGAAAATTGGGCTGCAGGTACAGCGGGATCCTTGCGGGGAAGTCGAGGGCGTCAGAGGTGGGAGATAAGGGTATCAACGAGTGGAGAGCTTGATGGGCAAGGCAAGGGTGGACATAGCAAAGAGGGTAGAAAATGTCATCGTCGTGGTATGCCTATTACACCTAGTGTGTCACTTCGCGGAACAAAGGAGGGTAAAGGGTGAGAGATCAGACAGGAACATGGCTCCCTGGGCGAAAGATGCGCCACGGATAGCGATGGAAAAGGTATGACAATAGCGTAGTGCCTAGCGTAGTGTCGCGCGGAGGGTTCACCAATATTCTGGGATAAGAGTATTGATTCGCTAAGGCGCCACATACAATGAGGTCCTCTGTTTTGTATGTTTAGGGATGAAGAGAGTGCCAACCTGCGGGATGATAGTTCTACGTTTTCATTACCAAGGGACATGTCCGTGATTTGTCCTTTTCGTTTATGTACATTTTAATTCATATTTAGAGCGTGAGATTAGGGTATGCATTTGTGCTGCAAACATTGTGCTGCGGTCATATTGGATGATGAATCAAGGGTTCTTCGAAGAAAACTTTCTTGCAAGCAGATCCTGCAAAGCCGGATAGTTGGAGGCGATATCATCAATAGAAAGAAAACGAGTCAATGCCTGCATCACAAGCATGAAAATTAGGGACGAGAGATTTCAAGACACATATCAAAATGGTTTGATTGCTTTGCTTGCCTTGCATTTAAACTTGTTAATACACGTTGGCATGCTTTGCTCTTTTTTTCAGGTGTCAGTCAATAATACACGTACGGATTATTGATCGAGCATTCAGCAATGAGTAATAAGCAGATCTGTAAGCCACGCAAGCGAAGTGTTTTGACATTTTTCTTTACACCATGTCCTTCATATAATTTATCTTTTTTATAAGTCATTTGCGATGTCTCAAAAAACCAGAAATCACTTGCTCCTTCTATCATCCCCTGCCTTATAATCCTTCGCGAATACAGGGCTTCACGATCCGTACGATAAACTTCCTGCGACTAAAATTCCAGATATATTTATGCTTTGCTTGTATTGGTCTTATCCATTCCCTGATTCACCAGACACATCGGACAAAGAGGGCTTCTGCTTCAAGAGTGATGACAAACTAGCGGATGCGGCTGCAGCTGTCTCCATTTGTGGCCACGTGCCGAATTTGTCTGTTTCCTTTTTCCTGACTGTTGATGTCCGCGATATTCGCCCTGCCAAAACCAGGGGGTCCGTCATGGGCAGCGAGCATACCCGGTTTTGACACACGAAGGCCGTTGCCTGCTGCTGTACGCTCGAAGCGCATGTGTTAACCATGCGAGGGAGGATTTCCAAGGCCTCCTGCTCCTCTATAGTACAAGCCGTGGGCCCTGCAGCCGGTATCTTGCGCGGCCTTTTGGCAGGAGGATATTGTAAGAGGACGGTATTGGGCATAAACTCTCTATCCACAACCTCAAGCAATGCCTGCGTGTCCTCTGCACTTCGTTGCCCAATGATGATTACCTGCATCACTCCCGGCCCATATAACTCCAAAGCAGCCAGTAGCTCGGGCGCTTCATACGGTGTCTCGGGCGCCTGCAAGGCTGTTTGGATTAGGCGTTCTGCGCGGCTTGCAAAGGGCAAGTTTCCTGCGTCACTTTGCTCCCGCGACGGCCTGTCTTCTCCGCCGCGTGGCTTCTGCTCCGTAAGGGTCGAGAGGCGAAGCAGATTGCTCACTGCAACAGACGTTGCCGAGGGCTCCGCACCATCATAAGTGCTGCTCACGGGGTAAGCAATGGAGGCATCCTCACGCGAGACGCTCAGGTATCCCCTCCCCTCGCCCGCCCGGCACAGGAAGAGGTCGTCCATTTTTTCTTGAAGCGTGACAGCCCATACGAGGTAGCCAGTCTCAGCTGTGGCCTCATAGAGGTCAAGCAGCCCGCGCACAAGGTAGGCATAGTCGTCCGCGAGTCCCATCACTGATGAGAGCTCCCCGTGAAAGGCGCACCGTCGCAGCTCTCCCTTTTCCTTCTCATACATTCGCGTTAGGAGAAAAAAGGCGGCGTCCTCCGCAGCCTTCACATAGGCTGGACACCGCAGGGCCCGCCCAGCGGTCGCGAGGCCCGAGATGGTCAAGCCAGTCCACGAGGCCAGGACCTTCTCGTCTCGCACAGGCCGCTCGCGCCCATCCCGTGCCGCCAATAGCGCCGCCCGTCCCCTCTCCAGAATGTTCACGTCCGCGGGGGTGCCCAGGACGGTGCCTAGGGGCACTTGCAGGTGCAGCACATTCTGCCCGCGCAACTCCCCGTGCGTATCCGCGGCCGCCTGGACGTTCCCCCCCTGAACCACGTCCAACAAGGCACAGAAGCGCATGCGCTCCTCCTCGCACATCCCGGCACCCGTCAGAGCCAGCTCCACCTCTTCTTTGGACCACACGTAGAATGCTCCCTCTTTCTTGGCGCCCCCCTGGACAGGCGACGCGGAGTCTGCGTCCTCGGCCGAGTAGAAGCCCCCTCGAGCGTCGCGCATGTCCCGCAATAGGTAGTCGGCTGTGGCGCGTACGACGTGAGCCAAGGCCTCCTCTCCTGTTAGCTGCCAGGCGCGGGTGTAGCACGCCAGAAGTTGCGCCGAGTCGTAGAGCATCTTCTCGAAGTGGGGCACGTGCCAGTCGGGGTCGGTGGAGTATCGATGAAACCCCCCCCCGACGTGGTCATGAATCCCCCCGTCCGCCATCCCCCTCAGGGTGCCCACCACCATCTCCAAGGCCCGCTCGCCCCGTGCGTCTCCAGGCGCGCTGCTAGCATGCAGGCTGAGCAGGAAGTTCAGCTCACTTGGACGGGGAAACTTGAGGGAGCGACCGAAGCCTCCTCGGGTCTCATCATAGGTTCCATTCAGCTGCTGGAAGGCCGTCTCGCAGGCCTCGGACCGCAGCTCCCGCACTCGACTCTCCACTTCTGTTTCCGTCATGCTCTCAAAACCGGGAATGCACCCCCCAGCGCCTCCTGCCAGCTTGCCCCTGAATGTCCCCACCACCCGCTCCCCCTGCGCCTCCACCTCCTCCCGCTTTGAGGACCAGGCATCCTGCACCTTTTCCAGGATAGCGGCCAGGCGCGGCTCCGAAAAGTATGTTCCCCCTGTGAAGGGCTTGCGGTCTGGCGTCAAAAAGACGGTCATCGGCCACCCTCCGCGACCCGTGGCGGCTTGTATGAAGGACATGTAGACCGAGTCCACGTCCGGGCGCTCCTCGCGATCCACCTTTATCGGCACGAAGTGGTCGTTGAGGAGGCGAGCGATGCGAATGGACTCGAAGGACTCGTGCTCCATCACGTGGCACCAGTGGCAAGTTGCGTATCTGGGAGCGAGGGGCACCGAAGGCGGAAAGAGAGAGATGGGCTCTGTCGTGAAATGCAGCGAGCAAAAGGGACCTACCATACTTCACTTTGGCAGTTACTTGACAGATCCTTAAGAAGGAAGACGATCACACATCTGACTTTATCTAGCGACACATAAGTGTAAGGTGTCCCGAATACAAATGGTACCCTCCTCGTCCCCTCATCACATGCTCACCCTACTGACAGCATTATCGGCCTGTCTAGTGTCTTGGCCCTCGAGAACGCTGCTTCGCCCCAGGGCCACCAGTCTACCGGGTTGTGTGCATGCTGTTGCAGGTACAACGACTTTTCGTGGACAAGGCGATTGGTATATCTAGGAGAAGAGGTTGAAGAAGATTTAGGGGAAGAGGAGGAAGACTTCGACATGCCAAAGAGCGGGAATGAAGTACGCTGGACCAAGTAGCTTCGGCGCAGTTGCCTATTTAATATCATAAAGTAGGATTCGCTGGGGTCACAGCTTTTGCTGTGAACAGTGTGCACGAAGGTAGAAGAAGAAACACGATGTGATCGTACTACAAGGTGGACGAAGAGCACCAAGCGCAGGGCAAAGCAGCATGACCTTTGCTTCATCACCGAGCTGGAATACGTTCTAAGTATCTCCGCTCGTTTCTATGCATTGTAAGTAAGGTAACGGGGGAGGCGCTTGATGAGACAGAACTTCAAGGAAGTGGAAGACACGATACGGTTGAACTTTTCCCGTAAGCGAACGCACAGGGTAAATGTGGTCGGCTTGCTGTCTTGGCGGAAGAGAGGCTTGTGAGGCCCGGGGAGGCCGAAGGGACGCATGCTGTCAAAGACTTTGATTGTCTTGCCATTTTTTTTTTTCAAGCAGTGGAATACCAGGCACATAAATCATATTTTTTCATTTTTGCCAGAGCTGACGCACGCGCTTTGCTCTCCAAGCAGGCGAGCTCTTCGCTTAATGGTCGTGTCGGAAGTTCTGGGCTAGCAGCGCAAGGGCTTTTTGTCGGCGATAGCACGCGTACGTAACGGATCCCGCATTGAGGCACGAAAACGGGATGATGGGCCGTGTGATCTCACACTTTGACGGCCGGAGATCTCATTATACGTCAAAAAGGGATCAAGAAAGGACCACAACTTTTTAAGGCATTTTCTTTGCTACTGTTATTCAAAAAATACATCGTGCAACACTCCACTTATCCTGTGGTCGAGCTCGGAGAGGTGATTGATCGGTCCCCCCGTCTGCACACGTAAAAGGTAATCACACGGACAAATGCACCGAGCATACCTTGAGGCGTTCATGTTGGAAAGCTACAAGAATATTTGTTTTTTGTACAGCGCGCCTGCATCACCCTCAGGGTATTACTTCGTTAATCTTATTACGACAAGGCACGCTCATAGCTCTTGTTTTCAGCAGGCTTGATCCTGCGGCAGACATATCTTCGCACATCCACGTACGAAATTTAGAATCGAAATCATGCGTTCTTGGTCTTCGTTTTGCTTTGCGGTTGCAGCAGGAGCCCCCATTTTACGGTGCGTTCCTTTGCTAGAGAAGAGAGCGTCTTCAGTTCTTTACCAAAAAGCACTCATCCGATCACAGCTCTGCGAGCGCTGCTTGCGAAAAGCCCTCTCAGGACATAGCTTGTATGTTTCAAGAGCCTATTGAAGCAGCTGCAGGCTCCTATAACTCTCTGACGCATCAGGTCGCTTACTGCAAAATGCAAGGTAAGCAAGCAGACGAGGGCACTTCTCGACATGACTCAAGCAACAGTTTTGGCATGGTTGGATGGAGCGCCACACAAAGTAGCCATGCATCATTAATTCTTTTATTTATTTTTACGCATTGCCACATGAGCCGCGGATTCATAGTAGCATCGCTATCAACTCTCTCCTATCGCTAATCGCACCTTAGGCTATGATACTGTCTCCCGCGCCTCTTCTGAGGGCCCCTCTGTGTTCACATCTGGGCTGGTGAAGATCGGTGTAGGCCTCGCGCACAACCAATTCGGCTCCGCTGCGGATCCATCCTGGCTTAATTTGCCCGAGGGAGCGGCGACGTGTGGAATGTGTCTAGAGGTCGGAGAGATGAAGGAGAGGAAAGGAGGGTATAACTCAGAAGAGGAAATTGTGGGAGCCAGAGAGGGCCCGGAGCCTGCAGTAGAGTCTGTATTCGTTGATGCATTTTCAATGCGCCCCATTCAAATCTACACCCTTGATGCAGGTGACGAAGGTGAGCAATATGCCCGCGATCGCCGACGACCTCATCACCTGGGACTACGACCGCAACATGACGGTCCCCTTTTTGGCCATGGTCTTCGACCAGTGCACCGACGAAATATGTGACCAAAGCGGTACGTGTCGGCAAGCGCTGCATAGGACACAATACGCCGACTCTTGCCATCTCCTCAGTATGTCTACCCAAACTCTACCCCTTCTCCGCGCAGGCTACCTGGACTTCGACGTGTACAGCGAGACCCAACCCGTGAAGAAGGGAAACCCGCGGCTCATGGAATGGCGCGCCGTTGACTGCCCAGTGGGCGAGACGCACAAACTTGAGTACCTGGTTTGCACACCCGGCACTTGCAACGCAGATGATCCCCGAAGCGTAAGTGGTTTTGTCACCCTTTGTGTTGTTTTCTTTTCTTTTTCCTCCCCTTTCTCTCGCTGACGACTGCGGCAAAAAAGCTTTCCTCTCTCCTCTCTATTTATGTTTGCCTAACTACGTCGAACGAGCGATGTTATCGATTTGTCCAGTCTTGCGACCAGCCATGCACCAATTTACTTTCACCTTTCTGTTTCTTTTGCCCACCTTTCAAGGTACCCAATTTTGGGGCCATTTTCAACCCCGATTTTTTCGCCGTCTTCGTGCGTAACCATCGCTTACCTGTAATCAAGGTGGAAATGGAGGATCCTGACACAATCGCAGGCGTGGTAAGGGCCAAGGATGATAGCAAGGGGAGAAGGTCGTGTCGGCCTTTCTCGTTTTCACCCGAGCATGTGGTCGTCAAATTTTGCTATTAAACCACTCATTACTTTATTTTCCCTTCCTTGGCCCTTTTGTGTTCTTTGCCCTAGCCCTCCTTCCGAGACATGCCGTTTACGAGCGGACTTGGTTGGACGTGGTCGGGTAAGACATTCCAGATGGACGAGGCCAAAGACATCAAAATCCGCGTCACTGCTGCTGACGGACAAGTGAGTAAAATTCCTTTTCATTAATCATTGTCCCATAAGCTCTAGCTGGAAAATGACAGCACATGAAGATCATCTTCACCTTTTGATAATATGAGTAATCTCTCCCCCGCTGTCATCGGCTGTAATTGCCCTCAACATCATGACCCGCTTTCCCTCCCCGTGCCTCTCCGTTTCTTACCCCCCCCAAAAAATGTGTTATTTCTCTTTGCATTCTCATCTATCAGATCGTTACTGAGAGATTCACCAAGAGCCAATTTTTTGACTCTCCGGGAGCGCCCGCCTATCGGTAGGAATAAAGTGAAACAGACAGGCGGCTAGGAGAAAGGGTAGTGGCACAAGAATGTAAAATAGGGTATTTACCCCTCGAAGAGGCTTTTGAAATACTCATTAACTTCTTTTTCCTGCGATTTTTTCTTTATCCTTGACTGCTTATTTGAAAGCGGGGGCCTGCTTCTGCACGGTCAGAAGCAATTTTCCCCCTCCAAATTCTCGGCATCAAAGCAGCTCATGGCTAACATGAAAGAGGATACGGAAGCTCAGTCCAACAAGTATGTCTCCTTGCGAGGATCAATGATTGACGGTGAAGGGAAGGAAAAATCTGGAGATGCTTAAGTGATACGCGAAAATTTCCGAGGGTAAAAGGTGTGATAAAGCTACGTCCTTCGTCGCACAGGGGTTGGATAATATAATGGCTGTCAATGGGGGGGAAAAGAGGATGGTGTCCAATTCCCGCTCCTCATGAATTTTAACGAGACACAATAGTTAAGAAAAATTACTATGTGAACTTTCTGGAGCTTGATCCTCCACGTGTTGCTTTTACAAGTGTGCTTCCTCTAAAAGTTTTTACGGCCCATTTTTATCCGTCTCAGTGCACGTCGCCAAATTCGGAAACAAGACGTGTACCGGCGTGCCACCTGCCCGTAAGCCCGTATTTCATCTCCTATGTGTGATGGTCATCTCAATATGGTTGACATATCAATTTTCATAAACATTGTACGCGCAGGACTTGCTTCTATCAAGTAAAAAGCACTGTATACTGGGCAAGCGAGTGGCCATTTTGACGAATTGCAGCAAATTGCTGTTGCATATTGAAAAGTTCTGTCACATGCGTTGTACACACCAGCATTGTCAGGCTTCTTCTCATGTGTGCCCCAATAGCATTGGCGGATGTCGCGACGAAATTGGCGCAAGCGGAATAAGAGGTGGACGGCAAGCTCTCAGCGAGGTTGTTTTTAGTGAAGTGTCCTCTGCTGCTCCGCCGCAACCTGGTGCACTTTCCACTCGGAGCAGGAGCACCTGTTCTTTTCCCACAACTTTAAGCACTTGCTCAAGTGAATTTAATGCTGTTCCATATGAACAAATTGCTTCGATGGCTAAGAAGGAATGTGCGTGTATAAAAGAGGATTGTGAAGCATCGCAGGAACGTAAAACCACGCAGACCAACTTACAAGTAAAAACGCAAGAAAAGAGAGAAGTAAGAGTAGAATGGCAAAGCTGCGAAGAAACGAGGAGAGAGCCGACAGGCTCGCAACCTTCCATTGTGGGATTGTGCCGACGGGGTGATATCGCATGCATGGCGGACCCGCCGGCAGAGCTCTCTGGACCTCCGGAGTCAAATAAAGACATGCGGAACGTGCAAAATGCTTTGCAAGCATTACAGCTTAAGGAGTCTGTATCTGAATTCAGGCACCACGAATGTCCCGGGCAGTTGCGCCGCTCGATGGAGGGGAAAATCGATGCAGTGGACGGGGGAGACGGGGGGCGGATAGAGGAGGGAGTAAGCGGGCAAGGGTTCGGCCAGGAAATCCAGGACCCGGAAGAGAGCGTCCTTTTAGGAGGTGCTGAGAGCAAGCGGAGCATTGTGGATGAAGACAGCGTTGACGGGGGGGAGTCTCCCAAGGCGGGTCTTGCCAGCCACGGTCTAAACATTCTAAGGAATATATTGCACGGCCTTCAGGCAGCTTCCTCCCCCCGTCACGCCTTCCCACGCGAGGACGCTCATGAGCTTTACGACACATTGGTCGAGCTGGGAGAAATGGAGAAAGATTTGAGTGAATACGTGAATCTCATGGACCGGTACGAGGAGCGGCTCCGAGTCATCCTAGAGCAGGTCGGCGCGCTCTTTCAGGAGCATGCTGTGTGTCGCCAGCAGGCGCGGCGCGTGGAGGAGGAACTCAGAGAGGAAGTACGCGTGCTGAAAAGAACGGCAAGGGGCCTCGACGCTGTAAAAGCGCCGGCTGCGCCCCTTTCTCCCTCCTTTCCTGTCGCTGCGGTTGTGAGGCCAGCTTGCCTCGAGTCTCCGCTACCGCACCCGCCACCAAGGAGTCCTGGTTCGACCAGCAAGGACACGTCCACTTACGTCGCCGCCTTAGAGCTCAAAGAGGCAATAACTCACCGGAAATTCACCCTTCTTTTCCAAAAATTTGCTGTTCAGGCCAAGCGTTTGGCCACTTTGGAGGAGGAAAGGAGAGAGAGCGAGATAGAGGAGCACGGTCATCGGCTGGAAATGGAGGGCTGGAGGCGACAGGCGCTGAGGCGCCTGGGGCAATACCGACGCTGGGCCATGCGCTCGGTGCCTCGGCCAGAGTTCGAGCGGGTCTGCCATGAGCTGGTCACGGTACAGCAGGCATGGACGGCTGCGTCTGTCGCGGCTGCTCCATGTCCTTGTGCGATCGACGCCACCTGCCCCGCCCCCGCCATTGCCCTTCAAGAGAGTACTTCAAGTGCTGGCATGATCGAGGAAATTAAGGGAACGCCTCTCGTGCCTCCACCCTTTCCAGATCCAGCAGCCGGAGTAGCACCACCCACAGCAAAAACAGATAGGTGGCATGAGCCGTCATATGCAAAGACGTGGAAAACAGGGGAGGGGGAAGGGATAGGAGAGGGGGAAAGAGACCGCTGGGAAGAAGAGAGAATGGATTTGCTGGCCAAACTTGAGCGTTACCAAGGTTTCGAAGCCTCTACCACACAAGTGAATGAAAAGGGCACGCTGTGGCTGGGAAAGCGAGGCTGGCGGCGAGGAGAGCTGGAGAAGTGGGAGGAGGACAGCAATGCCGCCGTCATCCAAGGGCTGCAGGAACAGATCCTAGCATACCAGACTCGTTCTGATGAAGCGCTTGCTCGCGCGGAATTGGAACTGGAATTGCAATCTGCCAGAGAGACTTCGAAGCATCTTGCTCGGAAACTTGCAGTCCTGGGTGCGAACCACAGGCGGCGGGAGCAGGAGGTGAAAGCTTTAGAGACAACAATTTTGGGAATGAAGGCGGGCGAGGAGGAGAATGAGCTCCTGACCGAGCTCTCTCTGCTGCGAACGACTGTTCAAGAGCTGGCTGTGTCGGCCTTGTGGAGCCGAAGAGGAAAGGAAGGCGACGTGGACTCCATCTCTACTCCGAAGCCAGCCGCTACTCCTACGGCATCGGGCCCCACCTCTTCCTTCACTGCTGCTTTCTGTGCTCGTCTAAAGGAACTTGACCTGTCGTTAAGAAAGCTCGTGCGAACGGCAGAAGAGAGAAAGCAGGAGATAACGGATCTGGAGGCGACGGTCGGACAATTGCGAGCTGAGAAGGAGGATTTGCTGAAAGTTTCATTTGACGGCGAACCTATAAGCAGTGGGAGGGCAAAAAAGGTAGCGCGAGAGGAGTGGGGGGCCGATGACAAGGAAATGGAAGGAAGCCAAGAGGAAGAAAGAATCAGAGAGAGGAAGATTGTAGCCTTAAGGGGGAATACTGTCGGTCTCGTTGACGCAGGAGGAGAGGATGAGGACCACGGGGAGACAACTCTATCACAGAAGCTGGGAATGCGACTCCTTTCTGTGTCGCAAAGGCTCAAAACAAGCGAGTGGCGATTATTGCAGGCACAACAGGAGCTGCGGCGGCTGAAAAATGAAAGGGAGAGCTGCGAGGGTCGTGAGGAGAGGATGGCAAGAAGGCCTGCGCACATATTACAATCTCCTTGTAGCTGCTGTGAGGATGATTTCTTCCCGTCTGGCTGCGATTGCTCGTCCCTCTGTACCTCGGCTATCGCAAGTCCGCCCTTGCCTCCTGGCGAAGCGGCGGAAGCTGGATCCTCGAGAATGGCCGCACAAAGATCGACATTCTCTGACAATAACAGCAGTGGGGAGCGTTGTCGAGCGGGCTTTAAAGCGATTCAGAGTCTGTTGCGCGCCTTCGTTGGTGATGCCGTTCGCTCTGCTGCAGCGGGCGGAAAGGAAAGAGGTTCTGGTAGTGGCGACAAACATCACAAGACAGATCACACGATCTCGAGAGAGAGGTCGCATACCGCTTGTCTCAGGAATGATGCAGTTCAGTCGCACGTGTCGTATACCATGCCCCGCCGGTGCACATACCCTTTGTACGAGGAGGGTGACACGAAGCCGCGATGTTGGCAATGTGCCCAGCCTTTCAACAGGGAGACGGGAGGAAGAGATAATAATACATTTGAAGAGCAAGAGCAGGGGCCAAAAGGAATGGAGGAAGTGATGCAAATTGAGAAGCTGCGCCAGGCCAATATAGCGCGCTCTGATGCTGAAGCTCGTTGTGCAGCCGCACTGGAGGAAGAAAAAAAGATGAGAAGGCACATGACGGTCCTCGCGCACCAGCTCCAGTCAGCGGAGGAGCGTCTTTTTTGGACCTTGAAGGGAGAAGGGCTGGTGGCAGCGAGCGTCACACGAGGGGTAAGGTTTGACGGGACACTGGAGGAGCACATGGAGGGGGAACGGGAGATACGAATGTTGCACAGACTTTTGGAGGAGAAAGGTGGGGAACTTAATGAGCTGAAGCGGGCCATTTGGCGTTTAAGGGAGGATTGCATACGGGCCATCCATCAGGAGGCGGATGAAGCAAAGGTAGAGGAATCGAAACTTCTGGGAAAGCAGGTCGCAGGGGACGCCCAAGGGCCGTGTAGTGGCGTCCGGACAACGGTAGCCATGACAAGGGCCACTGGGGCGACACAAAAAAGACGCAAATCAGACATTGGTGAAGAAAAAGGGGCAGTTAGAAACTGCGAATGGGAGGAGATGGAAGAGAAAGAGCTGGTTATCGATCTGCAGGAGCAGATGACTGCGCTCCAGCAGCGTATGGCTCGAGCGCGGGTAGCGCTTCACGCAGCGAGGACAGAGCGCGACGCGGCAAGAGCAGCATTGCAGGCCTCGGAGGCAGAGAAAAAGTGTCTCAGTGGAAAAGAAAGGAAGCTTGAACTGAATCTTAAGCGAACTCGGGATGAATTAGGCAAGCTTAAGAAAAATGAGAGCAAGGAAGTCTCTGAGTGGCGAAAAGCGGAGGGGCCTGGTCGAGTTGGATTGGAACAACAGGTCAAGGCACTGACTGCCATGCTACTGGAACAACAACATCGACAGCAGCAATCGCGGGTTGTGAGCCATGTAGCGAGATGTACAGAGAAGCGAAAGCGAGATGGGCAAACAGAGGAATTCCTCAAGCAGGTGGAGAAGGACAAAAAATCACATCAGAGGATTGTCGAACTGGAACAGGCGCTAGAAATACAGTCCGCTGCTGTAGCCAAAGCAATAGAAGAGAAGGAGGCAGCTGTAAATGCTTCCGCTGCCAGTGCGTGCCTACTTCGAGTATTGGAGGAAGGAACGCAAGAAGACCGTATAAAAGGAGAAGCAAGTAGGAAAAATGGGATTGAGAATATTGACAGAGCCCTGGCACAAAGCAGACAACGTGTATGGGAGCTTGAAGAGGCGCTTGGGAAGTACCGACGGAAGGCAGAGGTACAGCTCTCAGGACGTCTGATGATTTTAACACGAGAGCTAGAGGTAGCAAAGGTGCGCATTTCTGAGCTAGAAAAGAATGCTCTGTCCAGCAATGGGGGAGATGAGGACGCAGAGAGAGAAAAGCAGAAGTTTGAGTGTGACATGCGGTGGCAGGAGGCGGAAAATAGAGCGACGAAAGCTGACGTAGCAGTTCTACAGCTGAACTACGAACTGAATGAGGCCCAGAGGGAGGTCACTAGACACAAGCGTCGGCTTCGAGAAATTCTTTCCAGTCCTGAGGATCTGAAGTTAGCCGTATACGGCGAAAAGGCAAAGGAAGACCCGAGAAGGAACGTTAAAGAGACACTGCAAGAGACGGCGGCCGAGAAAGCGATGCGTCCGGTTATTGGCAATGAGCCGGAGAGCCTACAATCTGGCTCTATCCGTAAAACCAGCAATCTCCCCTCATATAGCGTAGCAGTAAAAATGAGATGTCTGGAGCGACGCCTGCGCGAAGCTGAGCAACGTTTAAAGACGGCGGAGCAGGAAAAAATGGCGCTCACGGCGCAGTTCACAGGGTTGAACGAGGTAGGACAACGCCTGAGCAAGCGAGAAGAAACTCTAGCGCAGCTTCGGGCTCTCATTCGAGCCAAAGAAGATGCTCTATCGCGAGCAAGAGGTAGATGTGAAGACCTGGAAGGAACCGAGCAGAGATTGATGGAGAAAGTTGAAGGACAGCAACAACAACTTGTGGCGTTGGAGAGAGAGCTAGTTTGCCTGAGGGGAATAATGCAAAGACGTTCGACGTCACATTCTTCCTCCTTATCATGCTCGGCGATGAACGAAAAGACACAGCACCAGGGAGAATCTTCGGAGGCCATAACTTGTGACAATCCTCATCCCGCACTCTTGCCCACTGTTTCCGATTCCTCCAATCCCACCTCCCCTTTGTGCTTGTCCTCCCCCTCCTTGTCCTCACCCACTGTAAATTTCCCAGAAGCTAAAATGCTTTTGCAGACTGAATTGCAAGATTGCCGTGCAAGCTCCTTGCAGAAATCCGATGAGTGTGACAGCCTCCTGAAGCAGAACAAAAGATTGCTTCACGAATTATCTGCATTTGATCTTTCTTTTTGGGAGGAACTAGAAGATTTAAAATATGCGCACCAGCAAGCTCTTACAGAGGCAAGAGACGCTAAAGAACGGGCACTGAAAGCGGAAGGAAAGTTGATATTTGGCGGAGCATTGTAAGACAGAAAATAACGAAGTGGGGGGTTTCAAAAATCAGGAAGGCAGAGCAGTTAAGGCAGCGGGTGCCCTGTAGATTCATTTTTGAGTATGTGTAGAAGAGATGTGTGTAAAAATAGCGACCTTGACTGACAAAGGCACAAGAAGACGTAAATGAGATACCGCGTTGCTTTCAATGTATTCTTCTGTCTCTCAACGCCTCTTTCAACCAATAAATGTCCACATGTCAGGAAAGGTAGATAATGTAGAAAGGCTGATAAAATATGAAATAAGTCCGAAACAGTGAAAGGACTTCCTACTGTTTTCAAAAGAAATCTCATATCCGATCCACGTTTGCGAATACTTTTGGATGAGGGCAGATCAAAAGATGAACAGGAGTCTACTTCTTTAAGCTGAGAAGGGAATTTTGTCTCGTAACCCGTCTTATGTTCGGAATGAAAGACGGGAATACAAATCTTGATAACAAGCTTTCAATATCGTTCCTTAATCTATACCCTTTCTTTCCACACTTTCCCCTCTCTGCTTGATGAAAAATTTTGCAGACCAGGACCAGAGGTACATCTGTGAATATTTTATGGCCAAAAATGGCTCATTTGGTATAATTTTTCTTCGCTGATTCCTTGATCGAATGCGACGACTCCGGTTAGTCTCCCCACGCCTCAAATCGATGACGTGTGCCGATGTGAACTGAATTGTCATCTCTTGCAAATGTGAACAGTTCTTGGATTTTTATCAATTTTGCATAAACACCATACTTTATATCTTTGGCCTTAAAATCGCCAGATTGCTCCGGGAGCCGAGATGTACCTTTTACTTTGTCAAGTGTTGCTTCGACACGCACCATGTACACCTGCAGTGTCTGGGAAGGTGTCGTAAATAAAGCTTGCGTACTGCCAGCTCGCGGAGGCGTTATTTTTTTTGGGCCCACATTCAAAAGTGTAAAAGGGCACAAGATCCATATTCATTGCCCAGCGCATCCAAATGTAATTTCCGAAACGATTTAATCCAGAAGCATTCGTAAGTCTTTGCCTCCTGCAGGGTCCTCCGGAAGGAGTGTTTTCTTGATATTCAGCACTATTTTGAGATGTAGCAAAGGTCTTGTCCTGTAGAACGCACGAGCAAATAGCACCATAACAGTGATGCAGATTTTGTGTATACCCTTTCGATCCTGAAAATGCGCCGCGACCTCAACAAAGGACAGAACCGCTACGATGTTCCACAACTCGCCGACAACGTACCATGGTTGAACAAAATAAGCGTTAGGCGGCTTTTTGTGTGCGAGCAGCAGTGAATTTCAGAAGGATGATGAAGACTTGAGTAGAGCTACCTTATTTTCACTGTTCATCTCGGCGCTTTTTCATTTATTACGACGCAGGTCAACCAAGTCACCACATTTCCGTCACAGTGCTCCTCTCGCTAAGGCGCCGTCGCCAATTAATAGTAGTTTTGAGCCCGCGGGAGTCGGACTCCGCGACGTCACGGGTTTGGGAGCTCTCCAGGTAACAGAGCCAGGACTAGACGGTCCCTCGATGTGCAAGCGATGCTTTTCAGTGTCATCAATAGACTTGCCGTCTCGATTTTGGATTCCTTGACACTAATTTCGCTCGGATGTGTGGTGAGTGACAGCTGAAATTTGTAGCAAAAGTGATGAATAAAAGAAGGTCCCTTTCCTGGCAGCTGTCCTAGACTCATTCGATAGTGTCCCAACCATTGCTCTAGACTTAAACGACAATGTCAATCATAATGAAACAACAAAAATGTTCCCCCAGGATCGCCTTTGAACCTTCTGAAGCTAAAGACGTGTATCTTGTATAGTTCGGGTGTCTGAATTTGCACAACACGCACTTGCTCTGCTCACTACATGTTTATGGCGATAGAGAAAATAAAGTGATTTTACAATATGGCTTCATTGTTATCAAACAAAGTAAAAAATAGCACAACGAAAAAGAAGAGTTGTAGGAGAAAGTATAGTCTGAAAAATTACGGGTAAAAGAAGCAGGATGGGGAATAGATGCTCATACGGCAAACATACCTCTTGATTACTCAGCAGCCGTAGAGTACCTTCCAGCTATTGGCAGTATACGAGCCGTTGCCGGGAGGTGAACTTTTTTGCCATTGACCGTGTTGAATCGTCTTAGAGACGGGTCAATGGGCTGCGCGGTCAGAAAAAATGTTCCCTCTCAATATTTTTCGCACAAATGTTTTTTATTGTCTTGACAAGCTGTTAACTGAAAGGTGAATACCTGTTCTCTTGCTATGCAAGCATATAATGCTTCTTGCTCTTGTTGTGGCCGTCCGGCACGACCAAAGAAAAAAACATAGATCCGTTGAGACTAGGCACGATATCCATCCGATTGTCAGCATTTGTTTGATTTTCCATTAATACAAAGTGGCCCGTTACATGCTCCTCTCTGATTATTAGCAATGCAGCCATTTTTTTGCCTTAAGAAATCATAAGAGTAGAACGTACAACCTTTTATGATCGTTCGCCTCCTGGCGCAGACGCTGACCCACACGGTGATCAACCTTACAAGATTGGCAATGCCCTTGACAAAGCTTGTATCGCCATTTATGTCGCACTTCACTGCGTCATTGCTGTGACGACCTATCCCGCTGTCTGTGTGACGTGGAAAAGGTTACCGCCCCGCTGCCCTGCAAACCTGAGGACCTTGCCGAGGATGAGGACTTCATGGAAGTGCATCGTATCCGACGGGCCTTCCTCATGATAAATTCCCTCATTCCAGGAAATCCCGTCCAAAATTTCATTTGGAACCTGGAATTAAGAAAAATTGCCGACTACATGAAAAGCAAGCGATCAGCAAGAATCGCATTCACTTGTGTAGGGCTCCGCTTGAGTCTTCCCACAACCAGAGAATTAACTGTGCCACACGGTGTGCTTAATGAGTTTAAGTATTTTGTTTACCTTGAATGTCTATTAGGGTTAACTGACGCGCCTTACTTGCAATGTTGATGCCAAATAATGACAAGCAAGTTTCATATCATCACTATTCTAGAACATATATCTAGGTAGATAAATGCTATTCAAGTGGACTCTGTTTCTATACCAATATTGAGCGTCATGTCCTCCATTTTTGTTACTTCGGGCAATCGTCATTTTCATGCTACGCTTAGAGAAATGAAAACACAGTCCCTAGATTGACTGTGTCAGCGCCTACTACGCGTCTTCATCATCAGAATCTGCCACGTCCCCGTACCTCCACATCCCGATCCGGCCCCTCCGCGCAAGTTCTTGCGCCTCTTTCATTTCTTCCACCAGATTTACCGCCGAAGGTTTGCCAAGTTTTGAAATTACTCCATCTGCTTGCTTGGAGAGTCGTGCTAGTCCCTCCTCTACCATCAACTGATTGAATGTTTTCATTGAAGTTGCGGGAGAGGAGTCCTCTCCTTCCTCCTGCAAGGAGACCAAGAGCGTTCCCCTTTCCAGTCCGAACACTCGAGCCCGGAGTACCTTCCCATAGGCCAAGCGACTGAAGGCCACGGCCGCTTCATGCCCGAAGTCATCTTTGAGACCTGGCGCCCGGAGGAAGGCTAGCTTCGCTCTCTTTGCCTGCGCAGGCATGGCTGTGAAAGAAGCGTCGAGGGTACGTACTTGCGACCTTCCCACTATAGCCTTGTTTCCGTAGTCAATGAACGAGACCATAAAACCCCCTCCATTACTCATGGATAATTTGTCTTCCACACGTGCACGGTACCACAAGGGTCCGCTTCCATCATCGAAAAGCGCAGCCACGATGTTGCCCTTACGAGGTTCAAAGGATATTGCATTTTCACTCCTACCTTCAGCTCCCAGTGCCTTCATTTTCTCACCAACTCTCGCCAAAACTTCCGTATTGCTGGCCTCCTGGTAGTAGAAGTGGACTCCATCGACGATCTCACTGACACTGACCTCCACCGGCTCCTCGCTCTGTGCGACCGTCACTTCCTCCTCTTCCTCCGCCTCCTCCACCGGCACTGACCATATGCCTCGTCTGGCAGCTTTCGCTGCTACCTGCGCCTCGTGTAGAGCGTGGACAAATGACGCGGGCAAACAAGTCGTTCCCCTTTCATCCACTCTGGCCAAACCCAGCTTGACTAGTTCGAGGCCGAAAGGCAAACGTTCTCCTCCACCCGTTAAGATCGATACACTACCTAGAGCCACACCATTTTTATCCATGTCCGCAAAGGACACTTCGATTGTGCGCTGGTGCAGATGCTGACGTGCGTGAGTCTTGGCATCTTCTCCAAAGGGATCGCCGGCGCGAGCGTTCTTGTCTCCGGGCACGGCACTTCCACGAGGAGGGTTAGGGGTCCGAAGAGAAGTCAATGCCAGCATCACGCTGCAATTTTCAGAGGGTATGTAGACTTTGAATCGTGATCCCGAAAAAACGTATTCCACCACTGCGCGCACAGCTGCCTCCCGCTGCAAGTGCGGCAGATAAGAGCGAGCCTTTTTAGAGTCCAAGCTCAAATCAGTCACGCGGGGGGGGAGGGGTGCAGGTCCTCCCGAAAACATTCCCTTTTTCCCCGCTTTAGCCGCCGTTTCCGCAAAGAGCAGGTCATCATAATTCTCGGCCCGTCCTTCGTCTCGGTGCCGTGTCACAACAGCCAACCCCTCCTTGACAAGCATCTCCGCCACACTCCTTTTTTTAGCTCCCTTACCAATAACGACCGAGGCATAAGACCGCTTTTCCTTTCTTTCTCCAACGGCGATCTCCCTTTCATACTCTACCGTTACTACCACGCTCCTTCCAATTACCTTCTCCCGCAGAAATTCTTTCGCTTCGGCTGCCCAAGGTTCCCCCCTGTCTCCTTTTTTGACGTTACCTTGACGCGGAGCCCGAAGCGAGGCAAGAGAGATTTTCCGCTCCTCTCCAGCCTCCTTTCCGGTTTCTACCTTGACTACAAGCAAATCTCCACCTACAACCTCGATCACGGTGCCCACGAACTCTTTCGAGCCTGTTACGGTCGGGGGGACATATCCTTTCCAAATCCTCAGCTGGGCAGCTTTGGCCTGTCGTTCCGCCAAGCGATATTGCAAGACATTTTCACGCGACGTGAAGTCAATAGAAAATTCCACAATACGCGCCAGGCCTGCCTTCAGGAGCTCAACGGAGATGTTCCCTTTGGGATGCGAGATTGTGCCATACAGCGTCCCATACTTGTCTACCCCGCCCACTACGACGTCCACGTCTCGATGCAAGAGGCGAGTTTCCGTAAAGTTTCTCGACTCTAAAGCGTAAGGCTCGGGCTTGGACGCTGTGCCTGCAGCGACTGTTGTTGCACCGGCTCCACCATCTCCAGCCGCAGAGGCTGTTTTTGGAGGGAAATTGACGCGAGGGGCTGTAATCCCGGCTAGGGAGAGATTCACATAAGTATGACTATCTAGAACCAATGCGCGAAACGCGCCACCGTCGCGTACATATTCGATTGTCATCCGGGTGGGCTTGCCCTTGATGCGTTGCAGGATAGCCTCTGTGTCGACGCCCGGGCCCCACTGAACTCCTTCCCTAGTTGCCCCTTCTCCTGCTTCTCCGGCATGCAAACCCTTCTTTTCTGCAAGTGCCTCAGCCTCAAGTCGCACCAGCTCCTCCAACTCGGGACTAGCCTCGCTCTCGTTTCCTGTTCGAGGAAGGCGCACACGGGCCCACCCCTCCTTCACCACTGTGCGATTTAAACTTTCTCCATTCAAAGTGATGGTGCCGAACTCCCGATTGTTTAACATAGGCACGGTGTAATCGACCTTAAAAGATACCTGAAAGCCCACGCAGTGGCGGCGCAAGAACTCCCGTGCGGCCCACCCCCATGGCTCCTCCTGGGCCATCCCCGTCGGGCCTCGTGCCACACGCGGCGCCATGAGTGAAGATAAAGACATCTGCCTTTCGGGGGGCGGCCCGCCTGTAGAACGGCCTTGTAAAATGAGCGTATCTCCGCTTACTACGGCCTTGACAGTCGCACTTCCTTCAGCCATGTTATATTAAACTCGCGGAGCTTCACGTAAGCGGAGAAGAGTTTTCGTCGCCTGCGCATGAAGGACACAGGGTGTGAGTGTCGGTCACTTTTCTGAAAAGAAACATTAATAATGCATGATTGAATATAAAGGACCACAGATAAATCGCCACTCCAGCCTTAGACATACTCACTCTAAAAGGGTGACAAACTACATCCGAGACCACAAAGAAGTCTTAGAAGGACAACGTGTGTCGTCTCCAAGCTTGTCCACCATGTGCCTAACCAACGCACCGATTTTAAAACGTGACAGGACTTGCGTGTCACGCTTTTCGGTGATGTGTGGCAACGAGACAAATCTCACCGCACGCGACTGTATACTTTACAAAAATGACCCGGGGTGGGGCCTGAAGGTTCTCCGACTATTCTTCGCTCAGCCGCTCGCGTTGATCCCGGCGATGCATTTAAGGTCGAAGTCCCAGCATGCCAGGAAACACAAACCACGAAGTGAGGGTGCACCACAGGGATCATTCGGAAGAGTGATTGATATAGAGGGCGATTTGCTACATCGTGCAATAAGTGGGACCTTTTCCTGCAGTCCGCTCCATCGTTTCGTGCTTTTGGGCTCAGCCTCACGGTCACTTAAACGTTCGTCTCTTGGGCCCACAAGTGCGCCACTGTTCCTGAATCATGGCGCCAAATGATACGAAGACATGCTCATTTCATTTTCTGAATGGATGGCATCCTGCGTCATTTAGGAAGCAAGATAACGCCTTACTTTATGAAATGACTTCTCCCCCTGCTTTCCTCAGGGCTCCTGCAGCAAGAACCATGGCGAGTGGCGGAGTCGGATCCAAAGAGAAGACCGTAAAGCCTCTAGGCTGGATATGGTTCACGGGGATTATGTTGGGCATAGCAGCGTGCCTTCCATACGTGGTCGAATTTATGTGCTCGAAGGCATACGCGACGCATCGGCACGGTGTGGTGTTGGTAACGGATGCTACGTCGCCCGTGGGAAAAGCTACATGTCTTGCTTTAATGGAAGATGGTTATGCGGTACGATTGAGGGAATGGTCACAGAGAGATGTAAGGGTTGGATAATGGATCACTGCCGGGAAGGATTTTATGTGCAATGCAATCCTTGGCAGGATATTTCTCACTCTCAGGCTCTCGATGGGTTGTTGGGACGACTACATTGAGGTGAATATGGAAAAGAGTAGGCTCATTCAGAACTCACGGCCAGGTATACGGCGGAGTACGGAGTACGTCAGACGAGCGCGTGGTCACAGAGCTCGACTCGAGGAAGCTTCTGCCCGTGGTGCTTGACATGCAGAACCCGGGCACCGTGGAAGCCGCGGTCGCCAAGGTAGGAGGGCTAATCGTGTGGAACGCCTATGTACTCAGCTTTACTTGGCTCATGTCCTGAGACTGTTTCTGCGTCGGTAATTGGTACTCTCTTCCTCTTCTCTCTACTCACTACCTTGCTCGCGACTTTCCCACCGGTGCAGGTCAAGTCGGAGCTTCAGGGACGACCGTTTACTGCACTTGTCAATACCATAGACGCTGGGGGCGCTATCAGCCCGATTGAGAGCCAAGACTTGTCATCTTTAAAGCGCCTTTTTGATATCAACACCTTCGGCACGCTAGCGGTGGTGCAAGCTTTCCTCCCTCTCATTCGCGAGCATGGCAGCCGTCTCGTTCTCATGTCCTCACTCTGTGCTCACCTGACATCGCCCTTATTCGGAGGCCTGTGTGCGAGCAAAGCTGCCCTCGAGTCCTTGGCGGACGCCCTCAGAAGAGAGCTCGCCCACTACCGAATCTCGGTCTCGTCCATCGAACCGGCCGTGGCTTTCCCAGAGATGCCCGAGGGAGGGAAGGACACTGGGGCCAAATCGGCAGCAGCGGTAGAGCTAGACAGTAAAGTCTACGCCCACTTGTTTGCTGACGACAAAGCCCGGGCCCTAGTCTCTCCCAGTGCCAATGGAGGAGAGGGAAGACGCTCTGGGACAGCTGTGGCGGAAGCTGTCGCGCAGGTCGTGATTCATGCAGTGTCAAGCACACACCCGAAGCTCCGTTATCCTGCCGGATACATAGGCCACCTTCCCGCGAGTGTGGCCGCCTTTATCTCGTGGGGCCTACCAGGGCGCATGCAAGATCTGCTCTTGGCATGAGGAACCTGAGGAGAAGGGGAGGCTCGAGCGAGAGAAACAACGAGGGCGGTTCAGCCGAATGAGACAGACAGAACATCCGGGGGAAGAGGGAATGGGTACACAAGGAGAAGGGAAAACGTGGTGAGGGAAAGGCCAGGTCAGCTTCAGCTTGAAACCACCACTTGCTTGTGCTATGAGTTGTGTCACGTGTTTCTTTTTGCATGAAGGAGGTTTTATACAAACTGTTTAGGCTGAAAATGAGAGTTTAGCCTAGCGACGGGAAGCAGAAAATAGATAACAGAACAATCAATGTGACATCGTCGCCCACGTTGGGAAAATGTCGGAAATGCAAGCACTATGCTTACTGCTTACAATGAGACGCTTCCTTCCATATCGAACTCCTTCTTCTGTCAATTGCTGCTTGCCTAGAAGCCCTAGAGTGGCAAAAGGCGCGATTCAAGCCAAAATGGTCTACCCTCCCCTCTTTACAATATGAAAAATCCTACGTTGGGGCCAATTTTAGTAATAATTGATCCATTCTTACTTTTTACAACAGCTTCTGTGTCGACCTTTGCTGCGATCCTTCTCTGCAAAAGAAGACGTGCGCCAGGCGACCTCAACTATGTACAATGAGCACCTTTTCCGATTTGTATTTTTTCATAATCCTTCAAAGTGGAACGCCCAAGTAATTAAAATGATCGTCGACCTTGAAGGCGAACAAGAAGGAATTGGAGCAGTAAAAGTCTTCGCCAGTATCGTCACAAAGCTAAGTGCGGGGAGGGGAAGAGGAAGCGGATCGGCAAAACGGTACGATATTGGGGTTTCATTTAAAAAAAAAATAAAAAAATGGCACTCGACGGAGCGCAGTTGATGCACCTCTGTATGCCCCCTGCGCACATGCCGGGAGAAGGACGGAACGCATCTCACCCACGCCCGTCAGGACAAAGCTGCGTTGATTCTTATCCCAAACCGACCCCTCCTACTTCCATACCTCATACTTCGTTTGCTCCTCGTTATAAAAAACCTCCGTCGGGGCATGCCAGAAGCCGAGCAGTATCGGAGGGACATGAGGAATAGGGTCCTGGGCATGCACAACGCGGTAGTAGCTCGTAGGAGCATCTTGACGTCTAGTTAGGCCGATGAAGTTCATGGCGAAGGCTTGATTGCCCACACGAGGTTGTCCTATTGTGTGGAGAAAGTTTTATTTTCCGTGAATTTGATTGCGGGCATGATACCTGAAGAGGCACGCGGCAATCTCTCTATTCGACAGGAAGGAAGTGATCTTATGCCACGGACCATATGTATAGAGGGCTTCTATTCGCACGGCATGATTGCCTTTGAGATCAGCAACTGCTAGCATCGCCAGTGCTCCGCCTAACGAGTGTCCAGTGACCCAGAGGCTGGCACGAGGAAAGCGAGCCAGGGCATAGCTCAAGGGTTCTAAAAAGGCGGGGGCGAGAGCCTGTTACAGCGAGAGACGGCAAGTGCAAGTGAAGAAGAGTTGACTTCCATAAATCTAGAGAGAAGCGAAAAAAGAAAAAAGATATTGCATGGAAAGCATTCACACCTGCTCACCGGGGCTTTACCTGATAGTCGGCGTAGAAGCCGGTGTGCACTTGGCAACCAGCATCGGCACAGGGTGTGTAGCCCGTTAATTCCCCATTCAAGTTGTTCGCCCAGGCCGCCAGGTCCCCTGGCTGCGTACCAGCAAAGACGAGTATGATCTTATTGATGTCAGAGTCGTGCACGACCAAGCCAGATACACCTGTTCCGTTCACTCCGCCGGAAAAACGGAATGCTTCGGCGTGACTATGCAGCTGACAAGAGTTGCAGGACCAGTTTCCGCAGCCCTCGAGAGAGCCACAGGAGTAAGCAGCAGCACAATATTCTGCCATGACCTTGGCAACCACCTCATCGTACGCGGCTATAGAGCAACTTGGAGTGTCTCCATGCGTTGCAGTTCTTGGAGGAGGTTGACGAAATTCCACAGCGCATCCAGCGGCAAGCAGCGACAGCAGAAGAAATAGAAATGACGCATGGTGAGTGCGGATGCAGCTTAATACTCCACGTCGCATGATATTCCGGAAATCCAGGGAAAGCTGTGCATGAGTGGGGGAGAGTGCTGGCTCGTGAGTGCAGTGTATGTGTATGGGGCGAGACGTCCGCGATGAGCGAGGCCCGGCCAGCCGCTGACCGTCGAACTGGCGCGGGCGGGGCAGGGAATATTACGACTTACTCAAACAATCGCGCCATTCAACACACAAATGACCCTTTCTGGAGGCTTCAATTAACTCTTCACGGTCTCAGTAGATGAGCATTTGCTCCGCGCCGTGCAGTTTGCATGCACCTGAACGGTACAACCTCCCCGTCTGCTTAGCAGTTCTCCCTCGCCTTTTCACCTGCAAACAACTACACTTACAGATGCATCTACCCACTTTCTTGGTTTTAATTGCTTCTTTAACGTCGACATCCAGCTTCATGATGACCCCGCTCAGTCGCCATGCGGCGGGTCACCTGGTTAAGGCTGCTGTTGCCTGCCGCCCCGGGATCTCGCAGGTGAAGATACGTTATTAGTTTGTCATCGTGCGATACAACCAACGGAACTAGATGTCAAAGGTCGCGACATCCTAAATTTCAAAGAGCACGATTCATTCTAACACGTATATACGGATTAGATGGCCGTCAGGCGTGGCAGCCCGCAAATGAAGGAGCTGATCAACCGTCAGCAGCACCTGCGCAGAGCTACCCTCGGTAGCTTGCTGGGGGGGTTTGCGCTTTTCGCATCAGGTGGTGGTGTCGCGCGTGCAGAGGATGGCTTTGAGACCACATCCTCCGGATTAAAATATAAGATTCTGAAGGAGGGAACAGGAGCAATCCCTGCGGCAGGCAAGTTGGTGGAGGAGGGAAGGTTTTCGTTGTCGTGTCGAGGCACTGACTGGGTATCGGCATGGAAATCGAGAGTCCACATTGTGTGCGGGTCTGCATTTAGGTGAAGAAAAAATCTTGATGAGCCACTTTAGAATTAGCCAATTCAAGCGGTGATACTTTTCCCCGAACCTTTGACAGGCCAATCCGTGAAGGTGCACTACACAGGATGGCTCGACGACTTCGAGAGCCCCAAGAAGTTTGACTCTTCCTACGACCGCGGAAAGCCTCTCTCCTTCCGTGCAGGTGTCGGACAAGTGATCGCAGGTTGGGATGAAGCATTACTGCAGATGAAAATCGGCGAGAAGCGGAACGTGATCATCCCCCCCGGGCTGGGGTATGGAGCGAGGGGAGCAGGGGGCGTGATCCCGCCCAACGCTACCTTGTACTTCACCATGGAGCTCAAAAGCATCGGTTAGAATAGTTCTTTTGGGTTTTGGGGTAAGTAAGAGGCGTCCGGGCTTGAAATGAGGTTGAAAGGGGATAGAGAGCACAGAAACACAGGCAGAGTAGCAGCGCTGGGCTGCCGAGGAGAGGAGATGTCGAGGTTCAACTGGACAAAGACACACGAGGGAAGCGGGATAAGAACAATGGCCCATGCCGTGAAGGCAAATCGCTCGAGACGTTATTTTGAACCTGCATGAATCAAGATGGTGTCGGCTAGTAAGACCTCGCTTCCCCTGGCTTCCACTTTATTGAAGTAATCATGTCTTGTGTTTTAGAGCTCCCATGCATTTTTGAACTCCCACGCAAGCTGTCCACCCTTCTAAGAAATCAAGCGTCAATTTTCATTTGTTGTCCCGGCTGTTTCCTAGAGCCCCAACCGGGTATTTGGCAGCGGGGATACTAGGAGGGCCCTGCCATCCCCACAGCCGACGTCGCCTCCGCCCTGCAAATCCCTCCTCTTACCCTCTTGAACCAAGCGCTCACACCATCCACTCATCCTTCAAGGCTTTCACTTATCCCAAGCATTTCAAGCCGGATTCATGTCTCCCGGCCTCAACACCCCCCGCCGAACCTCGGTCCCCAGGGGCTAGGCCTTGGCGCCACCGACATACTCCGCCAGCAACTTGGGTCTATTGAACCAGGACGAAAGCTTAAGTCCCCCGTCCACCGGTATGAGCGCGCCGGTGGTGAAAGAAGAAGCGGGGGAGGCCAGGAAGAGCACGGCGTGAGCGACCTCCTGGGGGGTCCCGATGCGGCCCATGGGGTGGGACTCGGCGCGCAAAGCCGCGTAGTCTATGACGGATTTGTTTTTTCGGGCTGCCATAACGTCCAAAGCTCCCGTGTGAATACAAGCAGGCAGGATTCCGTTCACCCTAAAACCGTCTTGACGATGTTTGAAGGCCAAAGTCTCGATGAGAGCGTTTTGAGCAGCCTTGGCCAGGTTGAAGGGTGCCGTGTCCGGCCACGGAACATGAGATGCGAGGGAACTGACCATAACGACCGAGCCACCGCCTTCAGACTGGCTGAGGTAGGGCGCAGCGGCAGTAGTTAATAGAAGAGGTGATAGAACTGCCACGTCGTACATGAGACGGTAGCTGGCCGCGTCAGTAGGATCCAGGCCCAAATACTCCGAGTAGCCGTTGCCCCCACTGATGATTAGTACGTCCAATCTGCCATCTAATAGCTTGATAGCATCAATTAACAATGCTCCCATGGTCTCAGGGTTCTTTAGATTACCTTCTAGACAAGACAGGCCAGGTAGAGGAGAATTACCGAGCTTTGCAACGTTCCGGCCCACGACCACAACCCTTGCGGCGCCTGCATCTAAACACGCTGTTGCACATGCGTACCCAACCGACGAAGGAACTGTACCGCCCGTAACCAGGCACCTTCTGCCACTCAAGTCTAAGACCATATTGTGGCTTGTAAGAAGTGCCTGTAAAGGAAAAAAAAAGTAAAATATATATCAAATCGTACTTCGGATTTTACATGGCGCTTTAAAATACGCTTGACCCTGAGAAAAAACTTTTCTCGCTGCTTAGGACCGTATTCTCGGTCGTCATACCGATATCAAGAAATCTATGTAAATAGTTTGTGCCGATCCCGATTTCAAGGATGGTCGCTGATCAAGAGAAAGTTGCAGGCGGTTCTAGGCTTTTTGGGACATCTTGCAGGTCCTGATCCGAGCCCACCCGGACGATGCCGCACCACGCAGTAGGTACACACCGACACTGCGGCGGATCTCCAACCTCCTGCCCCGTCCAGCCCTCGCTCTCCTCGCTCGCGCCGGGTCAAGCACGGGCAGCCCCTAGACTTTCCTCGAGAAAGCCGAGTCTTGCTCCTGCTCCCCGGGCCTGTGAGATCTCCCAGGTGGAATTTACCTCCCCGCTCTCAGCAAATCTATTCCAGCTCAATGATGTTTTTCGGTTTGGCCCCGGAGGAATGCAGATTTTAATTGTCGCTCTGTTACACAGACCAGGTTCTTCCTCCACTGCTTTCCAATCTCTCTTTTGGACGTTTTGAAGACGCACCCCGAAAGACAGGCTCAGGTAGTCAGCATCGATCTACATGGCCAACAGTGGAGCAGCACCGTCATGGCTAGATGTACGTTACCAATCGGGAGGCACATCCCGTCACCGTCATTTCTTTTTCATCGCCCCCACGTCACTCACCGACTCGAACAAAACAGAATGAGCAGCAACCAGCAGTTGTCCGATCCAGCTCGCCGCCAGAAGGAAGCTCACAAGCCACTGCTGCCTCGCAGCTGCATGCGGAATCCATCTTGTGGGTAGAGCACGTGCACGAGGGAGGAGGGGATGCATGAATGGTGATGGAGGAAAGGTAAATAGTGATGATGCTTTTCTTCTTACACCATCCCCCTTACTCATGATTCTCCATGATAGGCCATCCTGCGCAAAATATGTGGTTCCGCTGTCTCGTTTCGTCAATATGGGCCTCGCGTGCCTGATGGCTTTTTCAGCAGTAAACGGCATTTTAAAGATCGCTCAATTACAGTTGGACACATTTTTTGTCGCTCTCTACATGTTGTGAGTAAGCAAGCGACTTCAAGACTTTGTGTGAGAACTGTATTTTGTTGCTCTCAATAATTTGTTGACGTCCCTCTGCTTCTTTTTTCAACAGTATTTTCGCCGCCATCCTCTTTTTCTTTGAGCTTTGTCAATTTAAATACGTTGCCTTCATAGACAACGTTTTCCGCAGAAACTTCGGATTTATGTATGGTTCGCGGGGCAAGGCGCTTTACATCATCTTGTAAGAGAAAAGAAGAGAGAACGGACGGTGAAAGGACGGATTGGAAAGTTAAGGGCTTCAAAAGCTTAGTGACTCAGCAAGCCTCAGGTGCTAGTGCAGGAACACGTGCGAATGGCTTGTCATGACATTTGGAAATAATTTTTAATCGCCTCTTTCTTTTCACCCGGCTAGCATTGCCTTTTTGAATTTCGGCCTCGTCAGCACAGGCATCCTTCAATTCGCAACTGGCATTGTACTGGCCGTCGATGGGGGCCTCATGCTTTTCGCGACTTTCAAGTATCCTACTTTATTTTCAGGGAACGAGCCGGCACTTCCCTCAGCAGGAGCATCGCATCCAGCTGCCGCGGCGACCAAGGGGCCGGGCTAGGAATGTATGCTCTCAGGTGGATGAAGAGAGGAAGCAATGCGAACGACGGTATCGAACTATTTGCTAGCATGCGGGTAAGGCTTTGCTTCTGATGTAGCTGTAAATTTCTTGGCGCAGATCTGGAGGCAAGGGAATGCAGAAAAAGTCGTGGCGAGTGGGAGAAATATTTGTGCTCTGTGAAAGTACAACATGAAACATTATCTGAAAGTATGGGAAACTGATGGGCGGCTTCAGACGAAGAGCAAGATGGGTTGTGGTAAGCACCCCACGACCAATACGCGATTCTCATCTAACCGTGATATTTTGCCAAAGATTCCACTCATTGCGCCCTTTCTTGAAAAGTAGACCTCACGCTTCGAGTGAACTTTAGGTCTCTCGCCCACTTAGCTTGATTGAGCAAGCCCCCGTCTCTTCACCTCATTCTCCCACCTGTTTTCCATCCTACAGTGCTGACATAAATATGCGCGTGCTCTCATAAGTCTGGCACCTATGTCACATTTTTCTAATTTTGACTTTACTTTCTTTAAATCGCAAATCGAGAAAATGCCTCGTACTTCGCAGCGGTGGTCGCCCTCCAAAGAACCTACCTGTCCCTGCCACTCCCGTCTCCCAGCTCTCTCCCCCTCTGTTATCGATCCGCTACGTGATTTACTGCGCATTCCATTCTGTCCACAAAGCGCGCGCTGTTTTTGCTTTTTCGTCCACTGTCATGCTTGATGGGCTTTCGGTAAGCAGCGCAAAAATTTCTGCACCCAACCATAACTGAAGGTGAACTTTTGTCCCCTTCCCCTTATTCCCTGATCCTTCATGTCCCTGCTGCGTCATGAAAGCCTCAAAAGTTTCCGACTTCTCTCGTGCTAAGTCAATGACCTCGCTCGGTAAATGCGCTAGGCGCGCCACATTTAACCCGTATGACTTCGGCGATGGGCCATCTGCAAGGCGATACAAGAAAGTCACCTTCTGCTCGGCTTCGTCCGGCTCCACCAGACAAGCCATATGCCCGAAACATACCCCTACGTGGCCCCTCCAGTCCTCTACTAAAGAGTGGTAGTGCGTGGCGAATAATGCCCGGCACTGCAGACGTTGGACAAGGAAAGAGACAACCGCATGCGCGATAGCGGTACCGTCAAAAGTGCTGGTTCCACGACCGAGCTCATCCAAAATTACAAGAGAGCGTGAGGTTGCATGCTGCAGAATGTTCGCCGTTTCCGCTAGCTCCACAAAGAAGGTTGACTGTCCCTGCAATATACGGTCCGATGCTCCAACTCTAGTAAAGATCCTGTCTACGGGCGTAAGCGAGCATTCCTCTGCGGGTACATAGCAGCCAAGCTGGGCGAGAATGGCCAGCACGCACGTCTGACGGAGTAAAGTACTTTTTCCGCCCATATTGGGACCAGAGAGAAGCATAACCCGCTCACGCTGTCCAGTTGCCACCCCCAATTCTATATCATTTGGTATGTAATCACCTAGAGCCGCCCGAGTTTCGAGACATGGATGACGACCACCTTTGATCGAAAGGAAAGGTGCTGGGATAGCACCGTTGCTACCGCCGGCTTCTTCGGTCGAGTCCGCATGGTAGGGTACAAGTGTCGGTCGACAAAAATTTGCACCCGAGGACACCTCGGCTAAGGCTAGAAGTACATCTAGCAAAGCCAAACTGTTGACCGCCGTTGTCCATAGCTGTCTGTCGTGGTCAAAGTTTTCGAACAGACGCCGCATCTCCTGTCGCTGAGCTTCTGATAAACTCGCCTCGGCATCCCCCAATTCCTCCAATAATTCCCGAATTCGTGGGGTATGAAAACGTCTGCAACCCTTCTTACTACTCTTTGCCTCATAATCAGCGGGCTGGCCACGACGAAGGATGGCTTCAGGAACTTCTAATTGAAAGCGGTCCTTGTCTTTATTCCCCCAGTACTTAATTTCCTGAGATCCCAATCGCTGCCGTTGCTCCTTCAGATATATTTCTATCTCTGCCATGACAGCTTCGATTCGCTCTTTGGCCGAGTCATATTCGTCATCGTAGCCCGGCTTCGGTGTTATAACTCCCTCTCGCTTTGCCTGCGCGGGGTCAAACGCCTCCCCAAAAAAATCTAAGCGTGGACCCAAGTCAGGGAATGTCATTGTCAACCGCTGAAGTAGGGTGGAGTGGCAGCGATCCATGGAATCGAATAAAATTGTCCTGACTTTTGATGCAGTCTTGAGTCCCTCCAATGTCGAGAGGAAGTCGTTGATCTTTCGGCCGTTGTATTTATCCAGCTCGTACATGATCGCCCGAGAGTCTGGGTGGTCTTCCGCGCGGTGCACAGAGCCCAACGCATGATGCCTTGCTAACTGCCGCTCCAAATCAGGCATTTTTTTGAGCAGGCGTCGTATTTCGTCAGCTTCAGGTGAGAGTTCGTCCTTGAGCTCGGTCACCGCGTCGAGGCGCGCATTGATTACCCCGGGACGTTGGGAGGGCCGACAGAGCATCTCCCGCAGTTTGCGGGCGCCGAAGGCAGTCCTACAATGATTGAGATGCTCCCAAAGCGTCCCTTTGCCCGTGCCGTCGTAGGAGTTTCGGAATATCTCCAGATTGGTCAGCGCAGTCCCATCGAGAACCAAGTACCGGCCATGATCTGACTTCCGCTCTACGCCGCCCTGCCGCCCCGACTCCCCGAGCGTCTCCCTCTGCAGCCCCTCTTCTCTTTTCTTCATATCAAAAAGCAACGCCTCGTCCCCTCCTAGACAGAAAAAAATGTCTTCCTCCTCGCTCCCTGGTTCCAGGCCCTCCGTTTCCTCCGGCATCGGGGCCGCGGCGTCTCTCAGCACGACATCGGGAGGCGCGTAGGGGTAAAAAGATTGCATACTGAGAAGATCTTTGTCAATTAAACTCCGCCGAAGTTGCCAAATTACTCCACCCAGTGCACATAATGCAAGACGTGCTTTGTCCCTCCGTGCCGCCGCCACCACCTGCAAGGTCAGAGGCCACCGGCCGCAACCATTCATCAGCCCCTCCCCCTCCTCTGACTCCCCTTCTGCCTCTCCATCGCCCTTGGTCTTTCCTTTCTTTTTGGACCCTCTTGGGAAGTAATCACCTTTCTTCAGTTCTTTAAACGCTTTGTCAGCGTCCCAGAATTCAGCACCCGGCCGCAGCATCTCCACGAGAGCCCCGGGCGCACAAAGGCGAACCACCTGCTCCAGCGATGCACAAGCCCCTCCCCTCTCCAAGAGAATCTCGGCAGGCGAGAATTGAGACAGCATAGTCTTGAGACGCCAGCGCTGTGGACCGTCTTCGAACTGCCCTAGGTGGAACGTGGCCGTGGTGGGGTCTACCATGCACACTCCGTAAGCCACCCGCCCCTCATCCTCGCCTTCTCGGCCGGCCTCTGCCTCCACCTTTTCCTGCTTGATCGCAATCAGCAAAGGAGCCCCCGTGGGGTCCGATCCGGCGCCCTCCTCAAATGTGGCCTCGTCAAGGTAACAGAAGGTCCTCGTCCCTCTGCTCAAGACAGAGCACAGCTCCCGAGCTACCACGGTGCGCTTCGCGCCAGGACCGCAGCGGCGGTTATGCTCCTTCATGGCCTCGGGCGTTTCTACCTGCTCAATGCGAGCCACCCGGTAGCCCTTTTCGACGAGAAGTGGGGCAAATTTTCCGTAGGCTATTTCTGGAAATCCGCTGTGTGCCTTTTCGCTGAGTGGCAGGGTGAGAAAGGAGAGGGATGGGAAGTTAAACAGAAAATGAAGTCAGAAGAAGGAACATGGGCAGAGGATTAAATGCAGTAACAAGAAGGTGGCGCTCAAAGGCCTATCTCACTTGCCACACCGCCCAGATCGGCTGCGAAGACCCCCTGCTCACCCCTTCATGTAGATGAGGTCCAGCTCCCTCACGGCTACGTCTGCGTCCATGTGAAAGATCTCGTAGAACTTGCCCACCTTAAAAAAGAGGATCGTGTCAAGGTGCTGGGCCTTGAACTCCCACCATTGCCGCATCGCTGGAGTCTCCTTGGCCAGGAAGGCCGCCGGCACCTGGAGGGTGCGCCGGTCGAAGTCCGGGTGCTGCGGACTCCTTCCCTGAGCGTCCCGGCGGTGGGGGTCCCACAGCCACTTCAAGCCGTGATGCGTGTGCTTTCCATACTCCAGCACGCCGTCAGGCCTATCATGCGATGCCGCCACAACCTCGTCCTCCTCCTCCTCCACCCAGCTCGCCCTCCCCTTTTTCACGCTACCGCCCCCGCTGCTGCCCAGAGAGAGGCGTGCTCGCCCTGAGGACGCCGAAAGCGGCGTGTTAAAGACGGTCGAGTTGCTGGCAGAGGCAGGTGTTCCTCTAATCTGGCTGTCGCTGCTGCCCTCATTCGCTCGAGGTGCTGAGGCCGGCTCGGAAGGTGCAAAGGAGTCATTTCCGAGCCCAAGACCAGCGAAAGCTGTGCGTGCCGACCGGTCCCTACGCCCTTTACTTTCCGCATTATTATCCTCTCCTTCACCATTCGACAGCGCTGGTGATTCCAAGCGTGCCCGTTTCCCTGAAAATTCTTTGAGGGAGGATGGAAAGGAGGGGTAAGGCGCGACTCCGACAGGGGTAGCGCTACTGAAGTTTATTTCATCCTCGGACTCGCTCTCATCCTGCACCACGCGACGCTTCCGGGCCACTTCATTTGTTACTGAGTCTTCTTGCGTCACAGCATGTGCAGCCTGTCCTCTCTTTTGCTCTATGGATGTCTCAGCAGAGGGGAGACATTCTGAGTCTTCCCACTGAATTGTCTCACGCGCCAGGTAGACGCGCTCTTCCTCCCCATCGTCGTACAGGATGGCGTGCTTCCCATCCCCTCCACCTGAAAAGGCTGTAATGGTGCCTCCGTAGTATTCCTCATCCTCAGGCCACCACACCTTTACGCGCTTGCCTACCACCTCCTTGCCGTACGTCGAGGCGGCGGGAACCCTGCTTGCGCTGCCGTCGGCAGAGCCTCCTTTGTTGACGATACTCGTAGATGGTGTAGTAGTGATGCCGCTCATATCGCTAGTAATGCTGTTGATTTTTGTGCAGCTCATATTTTTAGCCAGAGGGGTAACAGACTTGCTTGCTGGGGAGGGAGTAGGTCGAGGGGGCGGAAACGGAGTATCGGACTTCTCCTTTTTCTGAAAAAAGGAAAACAAGGAGGCCTGCTTTCGTCCATCTATCTCCTTCTTGACAGAGGAAGAAGATGTTGAGCGCTCTACCGGCGGCATCGTTTTTCCCTTTAAGGAGAGAGAAGGAAAAGAGGCGTGGCGGACTGGGACAGGAGAAGAAAATGGGAAGGCGGGGCGAGACAAAGCAATACTTTGCTGTGCAGATTTCGCGAAAGAAATGGGAGGATGGCTTCCCACAACGATCCCCTCCTGTTTTTGTGAAGGACACGTGCATTGTAGCTCCAATTAGATGCATCGCACGCCGTAAAAGGTTTTTTTTTTTAACCGCGCCCGCCGGAGAACATCGCGGGCAGACTCTTATTTCTTCCCGCCTGAGCGATCGCGCCATCAGCGGTCTATCTCGGCGGCCGTACGACAGGATTTAGATACGCCCACTCGGTTCGATGAATTATTATCGAAGCGTGATGTCGGTTTGTGCTGGAGGAAAACATAGCTCCTTCCGACTGGTCAGGCCCTTGGAGGTGTTTAGTATCCCTCCCCAGGGGGGAGGGGGAACAGATGGGGAGTGCTCAAGACCAATCACCCTTGGCAATTTAGTCGCCTTGGGCTGCACCACCGACCGCCTTCGTCACGTTCAAGAGAGTCACCTTTGATAGTGAAGCATCACTGTCCCACCTTATTATAAGCGCGTGATTCTTTGGTGTCAGCACGTTCACCTCCTCACCCTGCTCCACCTCATTTCTCATCCGATCATCCTGCTTGCTTCTCAGGTGGGAGCCGAAGCAGGAAAAACCCAGCCATTCCTAAGTGATACAAGCCATAGGAATAATGGCGTCTGCTGGACAGCAAAGCGCAGATGGCAACCGTGCCGTTGACACATGGAAGGTCAAAAAACTTATTAAATCTCTGCAACAGGCAAAGGGGTGAGTAATTATGGGGCTAGATGGGTAATTTTGGTTTGTCTTGCAACAACAAACGGGCTCTTTTTCCCGATGTAGCCGTGAAGGCGAAAGCGTTTGCCCACTTTCCCGCATGTCTTTTCTACTCACCACCATTTTGTTGTGCGACAAATGTTTGAGTCGTAAGACCAATCCGTGAGATGTGAATGTGGCTCTTGTCGAGCATCTCCGGCTACCCTTTCATTTCGTAAAAATCCGCACCGCGCTCTTCCGTGGGCTTTGATGCGCGTCCTTTTTATCCCAGTATTCTTCAATTGCCTGATTTTTGCACTTCCTTCCGTCATTCCGCCATACCTTCGCGAACTTTCCTGGACTCGCATGAACCCAGGAACGGGACATCGATGATCTCCTTGATCATTCCTCCGCGAGACCAGATATCTCGCGTGAACAAAATGCTGGCCGACGAGTATGGGACGGCCACCAACATCAAGTCCCGCACCAATCGCCTTTCAGTGTTGGACGCGATCACATCCACGCAACAGCGTCTGAAACTCTACAGCAAGGTCCCGCCCAACGGCCTGGTCATGTACTGCGGGACGATCATGACGGACGAAGGCAAAGAGCGTCGCATTACTATCGACTTTGAACCCTTCAAGCCCATCAACACATCCTTATATTTGTGCGACAACAAGTTCCACACGGAGGCCCTGGGAGAGCTTCTGGAGGACGACGACAAGTTCGGCTTTATCATCATGGACGGAAACGGATCGCTATACGGGACCCTGCAGGGGAATACGCGCACAGTCCTACACAAGTTCTCCGTTGACTTGCCTAAGAAGCATGGAAGAGGGGGTCAGTCCGCGGTTCGATTCGCACGGTTGCGAATGGAAGCTCGACACAACTACGTGCGCAAGGTGGCAGAACTCGCGGTCCACTACTTCATCACGGACAATAAGGCCAACGTCGTCGGCCTTGTCATGGCGGGGTCTGCAGATTTCAAGACTGAGCTTCAGCTCTCGGATCTTTTTGATCCTCGACTACTAAAGGTGCGTCTAGATTCATGATTGCAAGGACCTGAGAGCAGCACATTTCAGCAGTCTGGTATGCTCCGTCGATGTTTTTCTTGTATATTCGATTCTTTGGGGGGGAAATGCATACATGCTTATAGTTTCTGACTTGCGGTGTGCATATCGAACTCTTTTCGATCGTCAATCACGTGTGACCGCTAACCCTTGTTTTGTCGCATTCACACAGGTTGTGCTCAAGACTGTTGATGTCTCCTACGGGGGGGAGAACGGATTTAATCAAGCCATCGAGCTTGCTGCTGAAACGCTAGGCTCTGTGAAACTGGTCCAAGAGAAGAAATTGTTGCAGAAATATTTTGACGAGATAAGTCAGGTATGTAAAGGAAGGTAGATAGTAGTCATAGGCGGAATAGATGGTACGACTTTGAGCACACGGCGCGGTGGCTCTGAGTTCGGCTTATTAGTGCGGTAGTATGCCTTTAGGCACTTAGTCAAGCCTAACTCATCTCTGTGTGCCGTATTTCTTTCCATGTCCTCCCTATCTATGCCCCAGGACACGGGCAAATACTGCTTCATGGTTGACGATACACTGAAGGGGTTGGAGTTGGGGGCCGTAGAGACCTTAATTGTTTGGGAAGGACTAGAAACGATGCGCTATGTTGTCCGTGATAACACCACGGGCGAAGAGCGGGTATTGCACGTGGGCAAGGAGCAATACGCAAATGGAGCGAGTGGAGATAACACGCACTTGCGGGACGCCAAAACGGGTAGGGATCTAGAGGTGGTAGACAAAATATCGTTGGTAGAGTGGTTTGCGGACAACTACACCAAATTTGGTACGCAGTTAGAATTTGTGACGAATCGATCACAAGAAGGAAATCAGTTTTGCAAAGGTTTTGGAGGCGTAGGCGGATTACTACGGTGGAAGGTCGATTTTGCGGAGCACAGCGAAGAGACGTACGCGGACATGGGCGAAGACTCGGACGAGGAGGGAGGAGCGACCGAGGAGGATTACGAAGATCCTTTTTGATGTGCTAGCCAGGGTGTCTTGATCCAAGGCAAAGTTTGAAGCTTTTCTCTCAGAGAAAAATGTGTTGGCTGTAGCTTAAAAAAATTTGGCATGAAATTGGCACAGAGAAAAGAGCAAACAGCAAGGTATTATAAGTGAAGTAAGCGGTTGAAGGTAGGAGATACAGAGAAGACAACAGGTCTCTGGAGTACGGACAACCAAAGAAAGAAAGCACTTAGACTTGGGATGGCTTTAGTATGTGTCCTCTAAAGATTTCACATGCCCTTGACGCTCGCTTTTCTTGCATGGCAATGGAAAAACTGGAATATTGGGATACGGGAGGATGTGCTGGAATCTCGAAGAAGAGAGGGTCATGTTACTTTATTCCAATTCTGATTAAGTGTCATTTCTTCTTCCCCTTAGAACCAGGTATTCTGGCCGTTCCTGGTATTAGAGGGGGCTTTAAGAAAGGGATTTCAATTTGTTGACGTATGCATAAAATCCCAAATGAAGGACAGAAGAAAAATATTATTTTAAAAGAAAGATGTACGCAAATGTCATCAAAATAAGGATGGTCTCAGCAACGCAGTTTCCTTCTTTTCCCGAGTCAGGGTTAACAAGCCGCTAGCTCCACAGTTCACGAAGATGCGATGGGGATTCACAGTGGTGACGCTGATGCTGAAGCGTGATCCGCCCTCATAATATGCGATTGAATCCTCACAGGAGTAAACTCGAAAAAAGCATGCAACGGAACAAGGCTTGAATGGGCCAAGGTACGCATCAACAGTGTAAGGGGCGTGATATATGACATGGGATCAAGGAAAGAAAATGTTGACCGTTTTCAATCACTCATAGAACCTTTTTTTTTTCCAAGTCAAGAGCTCAATTTCTTTAACTTTATATATAGGTACGCATCCTTGTCGATTTCTCATCTCAGTTTCTGCACCGGTAAGTGCTACACTGCAAAGGTAGCATTAAATCCTCCAATTCGCCATCAGTCTCGTGAGACTTAACATAGATATACACAAAACCTCTCATCCATGCTTCTCAAGCCATCGCTTTTCCATTACTTACCATACATATATATCACGATCACCCACTGTTACGCATACCTGCTGAGATTCCATTAATAGTCACCACTAAGGCATCCTGGAGCCTCTGTTTCTCATCTTCGGATTTGTACTCCTCAGTGCGTAGACGCTTCAAAACATGAGCCTGCAAGATATTGAGCGGGTCTACATAAGCATTGCGCAATACAATCGCCCATTGGAGCACGGGGTTGTACTGTTGAAGCTTCTGTTCCCCCGAAAGCTTGAGAACTGCTTTTGTGGTGTCTTCCAATTTGGCGCGCAGCTCGATTCCAAGCTTCTTCTGCTCTGGATCAGAGACTAAAAGATGATCGTAGTTCTCGGCTATTTCTTTGTCGGCCTTCGCCAAAATCATGTCGACTAAGTCCATATTGGTGTGAAGAAATGGCCAATGTTTGTACATTTCCGCCAGAGTGGATGCATGCTCTGGCGAGGCCATGACCGCCTCCAATGCTTCTCCGACCCCAAGCCAGGCCGATAGATGGAGGCGGGTCTGAGTCCACGAGAATACCCAAGGGATAGCCCGCAGCGTCTCCACGCCTCCTGGCCGCCGCTTTTGCGGTCTTGAGCCGATATTTGCGGAGCCAAGCTCTTGCTCGGGAGTGGCCGCTCGGAAATAGGGAACGAAGCGCGGGTCCTGACGCACAGTAGCCCTGTAGTGCTCGCATCCAATGCTTGAGAGCTCCTTCATGACCTGGCGCCAGGCCTCTGGAGGATTGACCGGTTCCTGAAAGAACTCAGCCAATACCCCGGCGTTGTACAAGTCGAGCGTGGCTTCGGCGACGGCGCGGTGACCAAAATTCTGCGTGATCATTTCTCCTTGCTCCGTCACGCGGAACCGACCATTCAGCGTGTTGGGTGGCATGCCAATTAGGGCCTTGTACATACATGGGTTTCCGCCGCGCGACACGGTTCCCCCCTTGCCGTGGAAAAATGTGAGCTCCACATCATGTTTGCTGCCCAAGTTGGCCAAGCGTTCTTGCGCTTCGTACTGCGCCCAGAGCGCGGCAAGACGGCCTGCGTCCTTGGAGGAGTCTGAGTATCCAATCATGATCTCCTGTTTGCCCTGTATATGGCCCCGGTACCAAGGATGAGAAAAAAGTGTTGCCATCGTGACCTCTGACTGGTTCAGGTCGTCGAGAGTTTCAAAGAGGGGCACCACACGCATGTTCCGCTTCAAACCAAATTCCTTCATGAGAAGCTTGACGGCCAGAACATCGGACGGTGCTTTAGCCATAGAGATGACGTAGGCCCCAAGGGACTCTTCCCCCATGCCTGCGATCATGCGGAACGTCTCCAGGCAGTCCACGACGGCGGCCGAGAAAGTGAAATCCTTGTTGGAGGCGAGTGGCTGCTCCTTCGGGAGGAGCGGTCGCTTGGCCGTCAGCTCGGTGTTCAGCCACGACATGCGGGTCTCCTCGTCCCACTGCGCATATGAACCTAGGCCGAGGTAGCGCGTGACTGCGTCGAGCGTCTCCGTGTGCACCGTCGACTCCTGTCGGACGTCGAGAGGGAGCAGCGTCACCCCGAAGCACTTGAGCCGGCGGATGGTGTCGGTCAGGAGCCCGTCGGCGATGAGGCCCTGCTGAGTCTCACACAACGAGCGGTGCAGGAGAAGAAGCTTGTCCAAAACCTGGGACGTGGTCATGATGGGCAGCTCGGGGATTTCGGTCGCGGCAAGCGTGCCGTCGGACGCGAACAAGTCGTTGATGGATTCTATTGTCGCCTCCACATCCTCCTCTATCTCCTTGACCACGTCTCGATAAGGCTCCCGGGCATCCTTCCCCACTACGATTCTCAGCTCTTCGGAGCACTTGGTGGAGGAGAGGACCATTTTAAGCTCCCGGATGTCGCGGATGAGCAAACGCATCGCCTGCCAGCGTGCCCGTAGGGCTACAGTGCGGGTAATCTGAGGAGTGACGAAGGGATTTCCGTCTCGGTCGCCGCCCATCCAAGAGGCGAAGCACACCGGTGCGGCCGTGATGGGCAGGCGCTTGCCGAGCGTCATCTGCATGGTAGCATCCAGCTTGCGCAAAAAGGACGGCACTGCGTCCCACAGGACCTGCTCCACGACAGCCAGCCCGCTGCGGGCTTCATCAACAGGCGTAGGTTTAGTACGTCGAATCATTTCTGAATTCCAGATTGACGTAATCTCGCGCTTTAGACTCTCTTCGACCTCCGCTTTCTCGTATGGAGTGAGTTTGCCATGAAAGTGCAGCTGCTCCATGGCCATGGCCACTTTCTTGTGCTTATTCAAGTATGTACGCCGATTCACCTCAGTCGGATGAGCAGTCAAGACGAGCTCAATTTTCTGCGAAGTAATGGCTTCATAGATCTTTTCGCGGGAGACCTTTTCTTGTTTCAGCAGACGCTCGATGTTGCCCAGGCACGCGTCCTCCCGGAATGGCAGAGGTAACACCGCTGTTGTAGCCGAAAGCTCGTCCCTAAGCCTCCGCACCTTGTTGTGAGTCTCGGCTGTGTTGGCCAAGGCCAAGAAGTTGGCGAACGCGCGGGACACATGATAATGTTCTTCGCCCGTGAACTGAGCTACCTCCTTATTGAGAGCGTGCAAAGCTCCCTTATCCCCGTCCCGCCATTCCTTGGCCAATCGGCGCAAGCGCTCAACTTTCTGGAAAATATCGTCTCCCGAGTGCACGGATATTGCATGGCCCAACATGCGCCCCAAAGATTTGACGTCCGAACGCAGCATAGCATGTTGCTCGTGCGTGGAATGTAACTCCCCCTCAGCACCAGACGTCTGCAGTTTTGACAAGCCCCCGCCGCCAAGACTGGAACTCAAGGCTCGCTGCGAGGATCTGAGTGCAAAAAGGTGAGCCTGCACGGGTCGTCGGACAGCGCATGGGACGAGGGATCCGACGCGCAGCATCATAAAATTGCCCAGCACCGGGAAGACACAACCAAAAAGGCAAAATTTGCGCGGGAGGCGCGGGAGAATCTGTTGAAAACAGTGTAGTTGCAAGCGAAAGTCGGTGAGGTGGATAGGGTGCAGATGATATGGATAGAAATCTGAACGCCAAAGGACAAAATGCGGTCAAATGCAAGGGAGGATATATACCCTCGGTGGAAGTCTCGCAATCCCCGCCCCAATCCAGGGTTAGAGTCTGTTCCTCACGACCCTGCCTCCAGCCGCCCCCGTTATTACGTCAAGACTTAAAAGACCGCACTTGAGACCAGCTGACAATCGGTGACTACCCCGTTGCAGCGTGCAAAGTGGGCTGAGGTCTGGGGCACGTACGAAGACTCTGCGGGCGGGGGAGGAACGCTCACAGAAGACGAGGACAAAAGCGGCGATTATAATGGTATATATGATCCGCATGTCCTGACCAGTTGGTGACACACAGGTACGAGCTGTTGACTAACGTGGCCAACAAGCAATGTTTTCTCCCTCGTATCAAATAATTTCGATGCGCGGGAAAATCGCACGTAACACTTCAGTTGCGGGAAACGACTCGATGGCAGCGAGACCAAACAACACATTTTCTAATTCTCCTCAGGCAGAACGTAGCCGCGAAAAAGACATGGGCGGGTCCGCACATGCCTCGTATGCGGTTGGAACATTCTTATGTGCAGGAGGGCTTGCTGGTTATGTGCGGACTCAAAGCAAGCCGTCACTCTACGCCGGCGTCGGGCTGGGCTCCCTGATGGTAGTGAGCGGCGTGGTCATCCAGAGTGGTGACGACTTCAGGGGTCACACCCTTGCGCTCATAGCATCAGGTCTAGTTGTGGGAGGCACGCTCCCACGTGCCATCAAAACCCAAAAAGTGGTGCCTACCGCGATCGCCCTACAGGGCCTGGTGAGCGGAGTCTACCAGGGCCGAAAGGTTTGGGAATGGCTCTGAACAAATTATGAGATAGAAGCCAGAATATGTATAAACTCATCGCTGTGGAGAGGTAGAATGTGAGCCACTCAACAGGCGAGTATCCGTCGCTCGCCCAGATTTATTTCATTTTCGCATCCTTCACTTATTTTTTCGACGGACCAAGTTTCTTACTCGACGTTTTTATCGGTTCTACGGACGAGCCATCGGGCTTTTGGTTGGCAAGCTTGTTCAAGATACGTGTAGGCACTTGAAATCCACTTGATTTGAAGGAGGCCTTCAGGGCCTGCGGGTCCACGGCTTGATTGTTGCTGGCGCCCGTACTGCCCTTTGTTTTCCCGTACTGACCATCAGGGCGTTTGACGTCAGGCCCACTATTCAATGCATTCGGCGCCGTTGAGCCGTAGTAGCTTTGCGCACTGCGAAGCGTGGCCGTACTCATATAGCAGCCTTCAGCGCTGCTGATGTACGAGCCCCCTGGAGCCGGCACCCGACTGCGGCCCCCGAAGAAGGGCTTGAGTGTCTCATCGATGTGGGCCCACAAACGGTGCACTCGCCCTTTCAGCACCATCGAGGGCTCGATAGAGCCGCCTCGCAGAAGCGGGGGCGCGTCGGGGATAGGGCTGAGGTGCGCGTCCTTCGAAGCGGCCCTGCAACTCCTTCCCCCTTTCCTGCCGAAGCTGTCATCTCGGTTGAGGAGGGGCCGCACGTCTTCTGAGGACGTGGCGCGCGAGAAGCAAGGAGGCGTCTCTCCATTGTTGATATCCCCTTCTACATCGTAGCCGCTGTCGCTAACAGCCTCGGCCACTCCCACCATCTCCGGGGCTTCCAGAGAGTCTGTCTCCCCCATACCGAGGGCGCGCAGCATGGACGGGAGAGCTCCGCCAACCACCACGAGCGTGAAGGAAATAACTTGCAGCGTTGTGGAGATGAGGACTTTGCGATTCTTCCCCGGCAGTTGCAATGCCTGTGGACAAGGACAAAGCCGACGAAAAGCGAAAGCACAGTAAGGTTGCAGGTCTCACAGACGACACGCAAGCCATGTCGGAAGGATTTACGCGAGCGAGACACTTGCAGAAGCAGTACCTTGGAGTCATGGACATCTCAAGCTTTGGAGCATACTTAGTTCCCTCTCTTTACCTACCTGCGCCCAGGTGATGGCGCCACGCACAAGCCCCGCGCCAAAGAGCACGAGCTGGTCCTTCCAGGGGCTTGCCGAGTCGTTCTCGCGGTCACAGTACACGACGAGACCGAAAAGACCGAACACGACACAGGCTCGGGCCAGTCCCATGGACATTACAGAGACGCAGAGGTATCGGAGCGAGAAGTCCCGAGTATGGAAGCGGTAAACGCTGAGCCCGAGGGCCGTGAAGGAGTAGATCTCCGCGATTTGGGAGAGGGAGCGAGAGAAGATGGCAGTGCCGATCTTTGCCTCCGGAGCAAGGCAGTGCCATGCGAAGTGAGAAAAGATGATGCCGCAGACGAAGACCGAGAGGACACCATTCACGTCGAGAAGCTCAGCAACCGCGTAGGACACGTAGCACCCAAGGACGATAATGATGGTTTGGCGTGTGGGGTGATCGTTTAGTCCTGTGTTCACCTTTAAGAGCCGAGAAATGCTCAGCCCCACGGCCAAGCCGATTAATGTCGAAGAAAATAGGAGGAAAATGGCAGTGTAAGCCACTGTCACGGCGTAGAAACTTGAGTCAGCGTCTCCCCGCAGGACGGAGCGGAAAAGAAGGATAGAAACAGCATCATTGAGTACGCCTTCGCCGAAAAGTAAGGCGCTTAGCTTTGGGTGGTCGTCCTTATTCACCATGGCCAAAGCTGCCACTTCGTCAGCTGAGCTCAAAACGCTGGAGAGCAGAAGGATATCGTTGATTTCCAGGGCTTGGCCCTTCGTGACGTCGTCCCATCCCACCAAGGGAAGGCCCAAAGAGATCCACGCCTTGTTCAGGAAAATAAGTGCAAGAGCAACGACGCCCATATGCATAAGGGTGCCAACCACCCCAAGAGTGAAAATGTAATGGAAATACCGGAAGAAGTTGCGCTTCTTCAGTGAGTACCTGGAGGGGGCAGAAGAGTGTTTTGAAACAGGAAGGTAAGATGCGGGCGATATTCAAAAAGAGGACATTCATACATCAGTCGAAATGACCAAAAATTGGATTTGAGGGCTTTGTTTCCCCGCCTCATTCATCCTTCGCCTCGATGTCTACGACGTACCCTTGATAGAAGATAATGGGCGGCAAAATGAAATAGAAAAATACCTCTTCCGAGAAATGCGCCCGGATGCTAAATCCCTCCGAAAGAATAAATCCAAGAATCATTCCCGCGATGACGGCAATTGTGCTCTCCGGCATATCTGTCACCAGGCGGAGTAGAGGTCGAAAGCGAAGGTCCGGATTCTGATTCGTATCATGCCAAAGGGCACAGAACAAGATAAGTGAAATCGAAGTGGCATCGATTTCCTCTTGCAAAAGTCCCCCATATTTCCCATGCATTTTTCACTACCCAAATCATAGTTGCAACCGAGACGTCTGGGTGCGGTTCGCATCTGTTGACGACTTCCTGCTTTCTCTGATCAAGGGCACCTACTGTGCTGGGTCGCAGGAAGCGGTATTTGTGCTACGTACCTTGTGCACAACACTACGTAAGTAATCCGAAGCATTACTCAAGTAGATGGTGACGAAGATGAGGATGATATTCAACAACAGTGATTGCACGCTCGCTGGGAGGTCTACCAGAAGGTTCACAACGCCTTCATCAGGCATAGAATGCATGCCGTTGATGAAAGAATCACCGGGCGAGGAGGAGGGAAACTCATTTTTGGGTGTGCTTATATCGTCCATTCCAGCAGAGCTTCGATTGATCTCCATGGATATCCACCGCGTAGAAGAGAAGCTGTGTGTAGATATTTGGACGCAAGTGAGAGCCCACGTCAAACACGAAAAGTTTTAGTCGTAAAGATTACATTTCGCTAGTGGAGGGTAACTTTCACCGACCGATACGTCGATGACAACTTGAGATACACGTTATCAACTTTGGGCAAGGACACAGACTGAATGTGGTAAATATAATTCTCTACCGGCGACACACTTGCCGCAGCCAGCGACGATTTGATCTTCCTGCGCGATAATGGCCGGCCTTGTGGCAGTTAGGGTCGAGCACCAACTGATTCGCACTAGGGATGGACGAATCCCTTACTGCGCGGTCACGCCGACGATTATCATGCCAGTCTTGGTGCACAGCGCCTTACCCCACGTTTTGAGCCACGTCGCGGCGCGCACAGGCTGATAAAGAGTTCTGTGGTGGGATCGGGGCTCATGTCGGGGGGTTCGCTCGGGAGAGAGCCTCGGGGAATCCGTCAAGCGCACGTCAGGGCCCGCTCCTTGGCGGCCAAGGCATGGCCCATTGCGGGTCAGAGCCCACGAACCCGCCAGAGGCCTCATTACAAACCACAGACCGATTGAGAAGCCATCGATACGAAAATGCCTGCGCGTGTTGGCATTTTGCTGCAAAGGACTTTCTACTCACACCTCCAATAATGAACTCAGAAGTAGCGAATGACGAACGGAGAAATCCGACGATAATGTACATCATCGATCAGAATTTCTTGCAAATCGAAAGATCATCGCTTTAATTGTGTAGCCAATAAGTTTTGAACGTTCTGATAAATGACAAACACTCTTCGATTAACAAGATGCTAGATTTCCATGAGGTCATCTCATTCTTTGTGTTTGAGAGATGAAGTCAGAAGTCGCGCTTTAGGAGCATCCTTCATTTAAAGTAAAAAGCGACTACTTGTATACCTTTTTCAAGTGCAAAATTTCAAAGGAAATAGGGTCCATATCCCTTACACACATGCGCTCGTAACAACACCATCATTTTCGAATTTGGTCCGTACCCCAGACCCCTAAACAGTCCCTCGATGTTTGCCCGAACTTTTTAAAGCCGAAGGCGGCTGCATGAATTTTTAGTGGCTCATCGCCTCGATTGATGAACTATGACGTGTTCTATTGCGTAGGAAAAAATACCAGCGAATAGGCAAACAGGAGCTTCCCAAGCTCTCTGCAAGATTGCGAAGTTATGGCAGGCCATACTCGATCTCAGTGACGGCCGGCTGTGAAGCTCTCGTCATTTCAGGCAGCTTATAAAAAGAAAAATAAACAGCTCCAGCCCCGTCGCTGATCCTATCATCGGGCTGCAGCACTTTACGGCCGTGTACGACAAAGAGTTTTGTTCATCTAACATGCGGCGACACGGCGCCTTAAGTATTAACCAGAGGACACTTTAAACTCCTTAGAACAAACGGGTATGTTGGGGGCGACGCAAGGCACGACCTACGTCAGAGTGCTGAATTTGACCGATCAGCCCATTCAGATACGAGCGGGGGAAAGACTAACGGCGGCGTCGGACATGATGGATCCGGGGAACCAGATCAATTTATGCTCCGACACCGCAGGGGTCAATTCCGGAGATGATCCGAAGCCGGAGGACTCAAAAGAAGCAAATGATGGATCTTGGATCCCAGTGGACCTGACAAGTTCAAATCTTTCACTTCAAGAAAAGGAGGAATTCGACACCATGATCCGGTCAAAATACAATGCCTTCGCGCGAGACCCGGAGTTCCTGGGAAAGACGGGATTATTGAAATTAAAGCTGGACACGGGATCCAGTCGTCCCCTCGCCCAACCACCGAAGCGAATGCCCTATTCGCAAGACGAATTGTTGCAGAACAAACTCCTGATTAAAAGCCGGAATTATCCGACCCTCGGCCTCACCATGGGCCGCGCCAATCGTCATTGACCAACATAAAGGCAAAGCTGGACTCGCGATTTATTGTCGGGCATTAATTGAGACGTTGCGCAACAGCGAGGTACATTACCCGATCACGCTGTTGGATTCGTGCATGGATCTCCTAAAGGGGGCCAAGTATTTTACGGTGATGGACATCTTGTCCGCGTATCACCAAGTAGAGGTAGAGACGGACTCAGTGGAGAAAACGGCCTTCGTATGTGAATTCGGCCAGTACTCGGACGGGAATACCGTCAATCCGGCGTCGATGAGCCTGTCCAGCGTGGTTTCGACGTCTTTGATGTGCTGTTCCGCGGTCTGGCTGAAGATCAGAATGTCATCGAAGAAGACTGCCAGAATTTTCCATTTTAAGCCTTTATAGATCATGCCAGCCAGTCTGCTCCAAAGGCCGGGTAAGTTTTTGAGCCCGAACGGGGCTCGCAGGAATTCGTACTGGCCGAACTTATACGAAGGCCGTTTTCTCCACTGAGTCCGTCTCTATCTCTACTTCGTGATATGCGGACAAGAAGTTTCTGTTAAAAATTCTTTTAATAAAATCCCTTTATAATCGTGATGATTGGACAACCCGAACCGTGATAAAAGTTTTTCAAGGCCCATCTAAAATCGTGTTGTCCGACGGATCCTTTGTTCCTAAGAGAAAAAAAAGGGGGCCACAATCTTCGCCTCGATCATGATGTGAATGCTTTGACTCTATATATGTCCAGCAGTACGTTGCTGCGAGCTCAGAATCATTAGGATTATTTTCGCTTGATTCTTGCTTAGATCTCAGGAGAAGCTGAACTTCGCCTGGGGCGGCGGCCGAAGACGTACGACAGTCGCCGTCTCATCGCTAAAACAAAATACTGCTAGGACAGTCCACATTCGATACTCAGAATAACTCTCTCTCAGAGGCGGCCGTGCCTTTGTGCGGCTCGAACCTCGCTTATTACACTTGGCACTTGTATAATTGCTGTGATATGCTATTGAGATGTGCCAAATATATATTTGTTTATCCCAAATCTTTTTACCGTTGCTCTCAATACTTATACAGACTGCCTCTATACTTAATCTAGGAACGTTTGTCTTCGAGTGAGGCATGACAAGCGGGCAAACCAATCTTGCGGCCAATGTTGCTGCAATGAGTGGACTGGAAGGCTTTGACGCGGTAATCGTTTGCTGTTCAGGCGAAAAGCAGGCCGAATACTGGCAATCACGCTTGATGACCGTACGGGGTCAAGTCCTCCCAGCCACATGCAAGGTATTGGCTGTCTTCGAAGATTGGGCGGGAGATGGAGCGGGAAACGGATTCGGAACCCTATATGCCTATCAGAATGCCATGACCAAGGCCAAGTCGCTTTATAATGGTTATGATTTGCATGCAGACATGCTGGCCAAGAAGGTGAGTGTGGGACTCTACCATACTGCTGGCAAAGGCACCCGTTTGGCTCCTTTACCGGGTGCTGAAAACAACAACAAGCCAGGCGTCAAGCTTCCAGCTACCCTCTCGGTGGGAGGAGAACAAGTGCCGATGACCATCTTGGAGGCTGTGCTGAAGCAAACAGGTGTCTACGCGCCTATGCGCAAGGGCCGCTTGTCTGTCTTCTGGGGCGACCAAGTCTTCGTGCCTACAGTGCCCGTGGCCGCCTACACGCCAACGCATCATGCAGATATCCTATGCTCGTTGGGACCTATGCCTTCAGCCGAAGAATGGGAAGCCAAAGGGCTAGACAAGTACGGTCTCATCGCGGTAAATGCCGACGGTGAGGCGGCCCAGATTGAAAAAGTCAAGCACGCAACAGCGCGGGCCTTACTAGCCGATTTTGGGGAAGTGACACGAGTGGGAGTTTCGCTTGGCTCCTTTTCTTTAAGCGCCTATCTGCTGGTGGCGTTTCTCGACGAATTTCAGAAAGAGCTGACTGAGAAGACAGCGAAGCTGGACACCGACCCTGGCATGTGGATGGCTCTGACGCTATCCAAGGACTCTTACATTCAGCTACTCGAGGCGAAAAAAACACCTGCCGCTGAGTCAGGCCCACACTTCGACCGAATGCATGCCATGGTGGCCCGCTTTCGTGCCACGACTGAGGGCGCAGGGGGCTTGTTCGGAGCCGTGGACATCGGGCAAGGTGCTTATTGGTGGGATTACGGCCAGCTCAAGCTCTACTTTGCCAACAACATAAGTGTCACCCACACTGATGAGGAATCCCGACTGTACCGGGCCTTTCTAGGTGTGCCTGAATCGCGACGGACGCATGCGAAGATAGCTGAGGTCGTGGACGTCGATCCATGGTCGGTTATTTCCGCAGCACGAGTGGACGGGGGGACGATAAAGCAATCTGTGCTGACAAACGTGAGTGCGGTGAGCGTTGAAGCAGAAGGAGCTGTACTTGTGAACGTAACAGCGCGTAAAGTGGTGGCGGGCCGGGGAGCAGTGCTGTACAATGTGGTTGACGAGTCGGAAGAGGGGCTGGTGCTCGGTCCCAAAGAGGTGCTCGTCGGCGTCTTTGATGCTCATGGTAAGCAGCAGCTGATAACCAGCAGCTTCGAAAAGGATGGCGGTGTGTGGTGGAAAAAGGAGATTCGTGATGGGCAGCCGTCATTCGAGGCAGTTTATCTGGCGAATCGTGACGTCGACGTAGCTCTCGTTGAGGCGACGGCTCATGACATGCATGCCACGCTACGCAACGCGATGTTTTCGAACAAACAAGTTTGAGAGAGAGAGTTTTCGAAGCAAGATTTTTTGGAGCTTGCTGAAGGAGGGTCAAAGCGGTTTGTGGCCAGGCTCAAAGATTTGAGGGCGTATCGCTTCGGAAGGACTGCGGGCATGGATGATAAATTAGGGATTGTTTTCAAACCCAAGGAGATCAGAAGAAATCAAAGCGGAAATCTGGCTCTTGTGGTATACCCCGGTTCGTGAATCAGCATCGCTTCCTTAAGTTATACGTCCTACAGAATCCTTGTCGGGTTATAAAGCTCCACATAAATAAGCTCCTACTTCCCTCACCCGTGTTGCTCTTCTCATCTTCCTGTATTAATGAGGAAAAACTTGCCGCGAGACCATGGCTGGGCTCCATCCGAGCATTCACTCGACCGTTACTAATCCATCACCTCCGGAGGCAGGCAGCTAAGCTTCAGCCGACTCATCATCCCTCATTTCTCTTCACTTCCTAGATCCTACGATAGAAAACTTACCCAGATATATCTATAGACAAACCACACCTTCTAGAAGACAAATCCTAGACAACTGCCTAACCCCATACCGGTCCCTCGTTTTTCCATTCAAGACCCTGCGCCATTTCATAAGCACGCTCGAAACTGAGACAGGGAGAGACCGTCAGATTACGCAGCGCTATTTTTCTTCAAAGGAGAGCAAGTGACGCTCACCTCTTGTACCAGCCATCGAACTTCATCTTAGCGAATCGGTGTCCAGTTTCTCCCGACTCAAACTCTTTCTGCCATTCATCCAGAGACTCCACTTTAGTGGGCTTCGCTTTCTTGGTTCCCTTCTTAGCGGCGTCCTTCGCCTTGATCTCTGCCCACTGCGCGCGGGTCAGACCGGCGGGCACGTACTCATTCGGACCCACAGAGCCACCCGCGTCTTTTCCAGCGGCTGCCAAAGGTCCGGCGAGGGAAGCCGCAGGGGCAGGGACAACAAAGGCGCTGGCGCTGGCAAGGGCCGCCACGGTAAAGAGAGCTGTGAACTTCATGTCTACGGGGTGTAAACTGTGGGCAGTGATAAAATGAAAACTGTGGGCATGGAAAAACAAAATGTGAGGCAGATTTTAAAAAAATTGCTTGATGCGCGATCTAGAATGTTGACTTGGCAGGTGACTGGAGGGTACTGCCTCAAACCGGTCAGTCAAATTGTCACTCCTGCCACAGCCGGCAATCGAGTCAGTCGCATAATACTCCACAGCTATCCACCACAAGGTGATGAAAAAAGGATGAGAAATGAGGACGAAAAGAAGAGGGCGAAATAGAAGGAATGAGGGGTTCCCGTGCCGTGCCACGCAAGTGAACCTTGTGCGCTTCACAACCCTGCAAAGGGCAGCAAGTCGTAGGCAAGAGATGCTAGCATCCGTACACTCGAAAAAAAGTGCACAAACATTCGCTTTGTAAGACGCAACACACGTAAAATATAAATTACTGAAAATCATGTCTCGTGGTAAGCATGGCGAAGGCTAAACCTTCGGAAGACAAGCGAGGGGAGGTGCCACCGACAATCTGGAAGGCGGAGACTGGCGCACTCTAGCGGGCACCACTTTGAATAACGTTGACTGAAGATCTGAATGGAAGTGTATTCCCTCTCAAAGGAGTCGAGAAAAACGCAAGACACGGTATAACTCGGATGAAGTGGTGTCGATCGAGTTTATCCTCTTCATGTCCTGACGGGATTCGGATGGCCATAAATGCCTCAGGCGTTGGACACGTTTATCTACGTTTACGCTGTATCTTGGCAGCTAACGGGGTATCTTGCAGGTCAGCCGTTGGGAGAAGCTAGGCGGAGAATGACGCTTTGGATCCTGAAGGTCCGAGATAGATGACGCTACGGGCCCTTTCCGTCATCCTCCACACGCCGGCGGGCCCCGCGATCACGCGCGTCTCTCCCCCGGCACACGAACCGGGGGGCAAAGGACTGAGACTACAAGCGTGGACTAGTCTTCCTCCCCCCGCACATGCAGCCTGCTTTCCACTCAAGGACAACCTTAAACGATATACCATGCTGCTCGGCGAGGCACTTGAGCTTTTAGCTTTCTCAGGGCTGTTGATGCGTAAGCCCACAAACTGGCTTCCTCCGCTCCTTGTCGCCCGCATCTTGCCCGCTGCCCGCATCTTACATATCGCGAGGCGGACAAGAATGATGACACAATACAAGAATGGCGTTCGTTGGCGCTTTGATGTCATCCCCCGATCGAAACTAAAAAAACTTTATTCCTATAAATGTCTTTGTCACTATTACGTATCAAACAGGAGGGCTCACGGTTGGTGCGCTCTTTTTCCTGTTGGTGTGCGAGAGCAGGCTCTGTTTGTGGTGGCATTGTTAGTCCGGAAGCCTATTTCGTTTCCAATATGCTCTCCATCCTCTCTCGTCGAGCATTGCAAGCATCGGCTCGTCGTCAGTGCTTATCAGCTGCTTCTACTTTCCACTCTGGGCCCGTCCGACGTGATGCCGCAGCTAATTCCCCCGCAGCCCCCGCGGCCGTCGATGATCTATCCCGCAAGCCCGCGGATGTGTCCTTGGAGGGACCTCTTGAGCGGTATGGGCTCACGGACTGGAAAGTGTATGTGCCCGCCGGTCTGGCGCTGTCAGTGCCGTTCCTTGCAAATGAATGGTATATTCTGAGCGAGGAAACGCAGCTGGTGGCAGCCTTCATAGCTTTCAGCACAACCGTGTACAAGTACGCTGGTGGGGCGATTGGGCGGAGCCTGGACGAACGACAAGAGGCCATCATCGAAGAGATCAATCGGCTGGAGGAGCTGGAGCTGAGGCTGTACAAGGAGACGATCGACGCGGCCACGCTAGAGAAGACGATAGTGGAAGACTTGACGGCCTTGGAAGCGAAGAGCGGGGAGATGGCGCACAAGCTGGAGGCCGTGCTGGCTGGCGAGGTGAAGCACCGTATCCGCGACCAGTATGTGCGATGGTTGGATGCGGCTGTAGCGTCTGAGAAGACGGGAAAGAAGGCTCTTGTACAGAGCTTCCTGGACCGAACAGCCGTGCAGGTCACTAAGAATTTCGCCTCGGACGCCAAGCTCAAGAAAGCGGCGGTGGATCAGGTGGTAGCTATTCTGAAAGACCCTGCCGCCAAACAAGCTGATCTGGTAGGCGCGGAATTCGAGCGGGTGGGAAAGACGATGTGGGAGGAGCTGGTCAAGAAGGAGACGGGCGGGGCAGCGCCTAAAGAGCAAGTAGCAACCCTTGCGGCGGAGATAAAAGCTATCAAGGCCAAGGGTCCTGCGGTGTCAGAGATGGACCTGGACAATGCCGTCCGTGTGTATCACACTGCCATGAAAGGAGGGATTAAACCCGCGCAACTCAGGTAGGGGGCCATCGGATGGGAGCACAGGGCCAGAGGCGGTGTCACCTGTCGAGAGGGCTGAAGGGTTACTGGCGCTGGGAATACCTTAAATTGCCCGGGAGGAGTAGGTGAAGTTGAGGGCTAACGCACAGAGACCACGCCACATTCTTAGCTGTCCGTGGGAGGTACAAATGATTTGAGCGTGGCGGGAAACTGGGAGAGAAAAAAAAGAGAGAGAAGAGAAACGAGCGAAAGAAGTAGAAGTGTGAGAGAAGTGGTCGTGTGAGACGGAGCACAGTATTTGATTTTTACGTTGACTTTTTTGTGGCGTGTTGTTTAATCTCGGAGAACTCATGATACCGAACGAGCCTGCAGGGCCACGCCCTACTCGAGGCACCCGACGTGCGTGCGCCAAGCCACGATTGTCACAGGCTGGCGCGAGCATCAAGGCAATCTTTGCTGGAGTCCCTCTCTTCCCTCAGCAGTCTGTGCCTCGGAATCCCCCAATCAGAGGCCTTAACGCCCTCCCCTTCGCCATCTCTACGGATTAGCCCGTTGCTGTCGTCAAAACATAGGGCGTTCGTGCGCGCTTGCTTCGGCGCATCCGTTCTTCTTCTCAGGCCTTGGTTCTCCTCCCTTGTCTCTTCATTTTCTCCTCTCTTTTCCTCCTCCACCGCCCCCGTTCCCCCCGTTTCCTCTACCGCGTCCTCTACTCGCTTGTCCAGTATTCCCTCACTCTCTTTCCTTCTTTTCCTGGTGTTATTTTCCCCCATCCACTTGATCACATCCTTCAAGACCTTATCCTCTTCCTCCGCTTCTTCCTCACCTTCCCCCATCCCCGCTTCCTCGTCGGAGACATCTCCCTCCTCTTGCCCCCCGCCAAGACCACGATTTGCTTCTCCTTCGAACGAATGGGTTTCCATACTCTCTGCCTTGTCCGACACCAGCGCCCGCGCCTGCTGGCGAAAACTGCCCGCGGAAGAAGAGGAGGCGCCCAGGCCGAGCCGATGGTGCCCCGCCTCCCCCTCCCAGATTCGCTTTCCACTCGCCCACTCCCACACCTTCTTCCACGCCGCCCTCTCCCGCGGGTAGGGCACGCGGTTCGGTGGGACTAGTGCCTCCATCTCGCGCTTGTGAGTCAACACGTAACGCCTCAATTCCTCCGCTCCCCCCAGGTCGGAAACCTGGCAGCCCAGGGCGCGCAGCATGTCTGTCAGGACCAGCACGTACGCATGAGCTGTCGCGTTCGAGACCCGCAATCCCGCATCCTCCACGCACATCCAGTGCAGGAACCCATTGCACGCCAGCGAAGCATTGCCCCTGACTCGGGCGCCTCCACGCCGCCCACCTCCCCCCCGGCCCTCGCTCGCGCTCGCTTCCACGCGCCCGGGTTCGAAAGAGCCCCTTCCCTCCTTGCCCCGCCAGCCTCTCCCTCCCAACCCT
>Ga0102934_1000031_pt1 | contig 64517 bp, 63 predicted proteins | sample SalPonR2_A_D1_MG_FD_78175 | JGI IMG/M metagenome (GOLD analysis project Ga0102934, IMG submission 78175) | Salt pond soil microbial communities from South San Francisco under conditions of wetland restoration - Salt Pond MetaG R2_A_D1_MG | ecosystem: Environmental > Aquatic > Marine > Intertidal... | reverse complement strand
TAGTTAATCCAAGCCCCGTTTTTGTACCCTGTGCCTTACAATTTCCTCTCCATCCACCTGAATTACCAGGGTTGAACCAACCTCTTCAAGATACGGAATGGTTAAAACCCCTCCTCTATAGCTAAAGGAGATAAGTTGTTCCTTTTCTCCGCTGGTACCAATCAATTCTACTCGCACCGGTACCGGGACGGGATATTCCGGAAGATCTCGTTCAATAACGCCGAATCGGTACTCCTCTTCAATATCTTCAGGGGCCAAAATTGTTAACTGCCGCAGGGTTTCAGTCGGGACCTCATTGCCCGGTTCCGGACTCTGGGAGACTACCGTTCCGGCTTCTCCTTCATCCTGGTCTGTGACGGTAAATACAAAAGGGTGTCCCGAAGAGACTATTTCTCCAAGAGCACTTCGCCACTCCATTCCAGTATAGTCCTTTGTCTCGGTTATCTGCCCCTCCGGTCCTTTGCTTACAACCAGCTCAAGCTCAGTTAGAACGCTCAGCTCTGTTCCCGGGGATGGTTTTTGTTCAAGGATAGTCCCGGCTTCAGACTCATCATATACCCGTATATAAGGCTCTTTGATTTGGAGTAAGGGACCGTATACTGATTCTAAACTTTTGAGATGAGTTTCCAGTTCATTGATATTCCAGCCGACATAGTTGTCAAGCTTTTCTACAGCAGCCCCCTTACTTACACGCAGGAGCACTTCACTTTTTGCCTTCACCACTGCACCCGATATCGGCTCCTGACCAAGGACGGTACCTTTATCTGATAATCTATTGGAATACCTCAACTGCACTCTGCCGTACAGGCCCTTGTCCTGAAGCTCAATTATTGCATTAGCCAGCTCCATCCCCCGTACATCAGGGACCATTGTCTCCTCATGCCCCTCCAGGGCAATAATAAATGTAACTACTGCGGCTAAAAGCGCTACTCCAAGGGTCCCTAAGGAGAAGTAAAGAAGCATCCGGAAAAACTTATTCTCCTGACTCTGAGGTTTCTTAGATGGACCTTTACTACCATTATCCTGAATATTTTCTTGATTCATTTATTTTCTCCAAGTTGCGATCCGATTATCTCTTTATTTCCATTTACAAAGGCTTCCCATCTTAAAGGTTTTTTGCCCTGGAGTTGTAATTTTCTAATAAAAAGGAGACCCTCTCCTGTTTGTACCAAAATTCCATTTTCCCTGTCTATACCAATAACCTTTCCCGGCGGGGAGTCGGCTGAAGATTGTGAATAATTTTTAGAATCCCCCGGAAGTGCTGCTTCCAGTATAGTGAGATGCTTTCCACTCCAGCGAGTACACGCTTTCGGCCATGGATAAAAACCGCGAACCATTCTCTCAATCATTTGATTCGGCAGCTGCCAATTGATCTCCCCGTCCTTCTTATCAAGCTTCCGGCAGTAGGTAGCGTAGAAGTGGTCCTGAGGAACAGGTACTGCCGTCTTATTTTCAAGAGTATCGAGTACCGAAACAAGTAATTCGGCCCCTATATACGCTACTGAGTCAGACAAGGCACCTGCAGTAACTCCTGGGGATAGCTCAAAACGCTTTTGGGCCAATATATCACCAGTGTCCATTTCCAAGGCAATCTTTTGCACGGTTACCCCCGTTTCAGGGTCACCGTTTATAATTGGTGCTATTACCGGTATGCTCCCCCGATACTTAGGTAAAAGAGAGGGATGTACATTTACCCCTCCCTCCGGAAAAAGGCTTAAAAATTTCGGCCCAAAAATACGTCCATAGGCATATACGGCCAGCACTTCCGCCCTTAGGGGAGCTAATACCTCGCGAGCCTCGCGCTTCAAGGTAGGAGGCTGATATACGGGAAGGCCGAGTTCAAGGGCTTTTTCCTTGACCGGGGAGGCGGAGGGTGCCCGCCCCCTCCCTCGGGGACGATCGGGATTTGTGAGCACACCTACTATAGTGTGTCTTTTTGAGATCTCTTCTAAAGAGGGGACGGAAATTTCAGGTGTTCCGGCAAAAAGAACTCGCATGTGTTAATTATTTCCGGGCTTTTTTGTAATAGCTTTTGAGCAGCCGGTCCCGCTGTTTTTCTTCAATGTGATCAACAAATAATACGCCCTTCAGGTGATCAATTTCATGCTGGATAACCCTTGCCAGAAGACCTTCGGCATCCAGTTTAAAGGGTCTTCCATTTTCATTTATTGCCTGTACGGAAACAAAAGCGGGACGAACTACATCTCCATATACACCGGGTATACTTAAACACCCTTCCTCATAGGGGAGGAGTTCCTGACTCGTTCCGACAATCTGGGGATTTATAAATACCCGTGGCTGATCACCATTCACATGGCATACGAATAAGCTTTTAGTAAGTCCTACCTGAGGTGCTGCAAGCCCAATTCCATCGCCCTCGTACATTGCCGTAATCATATTCTGAGCTAAATCGGCAATTTCTCCGTTTACGTCCTTTATTTCTTCGACCTGTTCCCGCAGAACTTCATCGCCTAATGTTACTATATCCAACATATGTTAATAGTACTAAAAAGCATTCATACCGTCAATTATGGTTACAGCAGACTGACCGGATCAACATCAATTTCAACATACAGACCCTTCGGACATTCAAATTTCCGGTACCACTGGTAGATAAAAGCATGCACTTTAGAAAAATTCTTAGTACGAATCAGCAACTGCTCCCGATGGTTTCCTGCAATTACTTCAATGGGACAAGGGGAAGGGCCCAACAGCTCGGTTGTTTCGTCAATTTTCTCAACCGGAGCAATCTGGGTCCCACACTCTTCTGTGAGCGAAGTTACTCTCTTTTTCTCTCGTCCCCTTACTACTATCCTGAACAACCTGTAGTAAGGGGGAAACATGAGCTGTCGGCGGACCTCTAGTTCGTCCTGGTAAAAATGTGCAAGATCGTTTTCAACTGCTTTCCGAATTGCCGGTACATTGGGCTTATAGGTCTGCACCAATACCTTCCCCTCTTCCATAAACCGTCCTGCCCGGCCGGACACCTGAACTATTAAATTGAAAGTTCGTTCACCGGCACGAAAATCAGGGAGATTAAGTGCACTGTCGGCCAACACAATACCAACCAGCCGCACACCGGGGAAGTTAAGCCCCTTTGCAACCATCTGGGTACCCAGTAAAAGATCGTACTCCCCGCCCCGAAATTCTTTTAAGATTTTTTGCAGACTCCCCTTTTTGCGGGTCGAGTCGGTATCAACCCGGGCAATTTTCAGCTGCGGGAACAGCTGCCTTATATCCTCCTCAATTTTTTCCGTTCCAAACCCCGAATAGCCTACATCAAGGGACCCGCATTCGGGGCACACATCTACCGGTGTACGACTAAAACCGCAATAATGACATACCATGCGATGGGTAGCTTTGTGAAAGGTGAGGTTCACCGAGCAGTGACTACACTTCATCTCATACCCGCAACTCCGGCAATGGAAAAAGTAACTGAAGCCGCGGCGATTCAAAAACAAAATTGTCTGCTTTCCCATCGCCGCTGTTTTTTGGATTTCATCAATAAGCTGATTGGATATCGTGTGAGGCTGACCCTGCATTGAAACAGTTTCGATTGACGGCATGTTACCTCCGGATACCCGGTCCGGCAGTTCAAGCTTCACAATTGTCCCCCGGCCCATGAGTTCATACGCCTCAATGCTGGGAGTGGCGCTGCCCATTACAAGCTTTGCATTGTTATCCGCACACCGCTTCATTGCCACTTGGCGGGCATGATACCGGGGACTCCGGCTTGATTTATAGGAGGTCTCATGCTCTTCGTCTACGATAAATAATCCTATTTTAACCATAGGGCTAAATACCGCGCTGCGGGCTCCGATAACAAAACGAACTTCTCCGGCCTGCATTCTGCGCCACTCCTTTAGCTTTTGTGACGGCGTTAACTTGGAATGCCATACCGCAGCGGTAGAGCCAAAGCGGGAGTGGACCTGCTGTATCAACTGGTGGGTAAGGGCTATCTCCGGTACAAGATACACCACCGCCTCTCCCCGATCAATCGTACGGCGGGCTAACTGGAGAAACACCTCGGTTTTCCCTGAGCCGGTTACTCCGTACAGGTAATACATCCTCTCTGTTCCTTCAGAGATTCTCTCCTGTGCACTGACTTGTGCCTCAGAGAGTTTTGCGGGAACACGAAAAGAATCTTCCTCGGCGGGAATAAACTGGGCACTTCTTTCACGTTTTCCTCCAGGAATGATTATCGACAGTGCCTCGCCTAGAGAACAGAAATACATCCTTGAAAGCCATCGCGCCAATTCCAGTTGTGGTGTTTCAAATAGAATTTCCTTATCAAGAGACCGTTTTACCGACAATATTTTGAAATTGCCCGCCGGCTGTTGGTCGGTAGCAGCAACTACATATCCGGTCTTTAGGCGCCCGCGAAAAGGGGCCTCTACACGCATCCCAATCTTTACTGCAGTCCCGGACTCGGGCCGGCGATAGGTAAAAGGCCCTTCCAGGGGCAAATTGAATACCACCTGTAAAAACTCTGCCGCTGCACCAGCTTCAAGCGCCCCTCCAGGGCCATCATCGTTACGATCAGCTCCAGTAGAAGGGGTGGGCATGTCATCGGAGGATAAATTTAGTTGTGGATCTTGTCCCGGCACAGTATTGTTTTCCTATTCCTGCTTTTCAATAATTCGCTGTACTTTTTGCAGATCATCCCACACAGGCTTGCGATACACCGGATTTCTCAGCACCCCGCTTGGATGGTATGTCGGTATAAGCGGTACACCGCGGAAGTGAAACACCCGACCGTGCAGTTTGCCGATTCCCTCTGTTGTATCTGTAAGAATATGGGTGGAGATTCTCCCCAGCGTCAGTATTACCCGGGGCTGTATGAGGTCCAGTTGACGTTTTAAAAAGGGCATACAAGCCGCAGTTTCATCAGGCAGGGGATCACGATTATCGGGGGGCCTGCATTTTATTATGTTTCCAATAAAAACATCCTCCCTCCGACTTAGATTAATTGCACTGAGCCACTTATCAAGGTACTGTCCGGCACGGCCGACAAAAGGAAGTCCGCTGCCGTCCTCCTGGGCCCCCGGTGCTTCACCGATTATCATCAATTTCGGATTAGAAACCCCTTCCCCGGGAACCGCATTGCGCCGAGTCTCCCCAAGCCGGCATTTTCTACAGGCCCTTACTTCCTCGGCGATTTTTTCCAGGGAGTCTTCGGTAGGACCATGCACATCCCCCGCCTCTGGGCTTGACGAAAGTTGTTCCTTCCTTGTCTCCCCACCCGGCGTATAGAGCAGCTCAGGGGGGGCTGAAGCATCGGTTCGCCGCCCTCCCCGCAGATACGCTTCTGCGGAGTTCAAGATATCCCAATAGTGCTTAAGCTTCTTCTGTTCCATAGCTCACCTTGTGTAAAAATAGTCCGTGGGCAGGGGCAGTTGTACCGGCGGCGGATCGGTCTTTTCTTTGTAATAACTCCGCCATGGAGTGAGGAGCTTCGCCTGCCCGCCCAAGGTCAAGCATAGTACCGGTCAGGGAACGGACCATCCGCCATAAAAAAGCATTCCCCACTATCCTTAAAACTAGTACTCCCCTCTGCATATATACGGAAGCTGCAAAAATTTCCCTGATTTTAGAAGGGCTCTCATCCCCCACTGCCGAAAAGGTGGTAAAATCATGTACCCCCACTATACAAGCTGCATACTGATCGAGCAATTCCACCGGGGGTAACCCGGAGTTGCTATAACAGTAGGGCCGGTAAAAGGGCTGGACAGTGCGATGGGGCAGCATATAGTACCTATACTCACGGCTTTTTGCACTATATCGGGCATGAAAATCCTCAGCTACCGCCTCGCTCTCTATAACCCGGATATCCGGTGGAAGATGTCGGTTAAGCGCAAGGGAGTACTTTTCCGCCGGCATATTCTCATTCGACGAATCAAGATGGCACACCTGTCCACGGGCATGGACCCCTGAATCAGTCCGTCCGGATGCAACCACCGGAACACGCTGATTCAGCACTTCAGCAACGGCCTTTTCTACCTTCTCCTGAACAGTGGGGTCCTTCGGCTGCACCTGCCAGCCGGCGTAACGGGTGCCGTCGTATGCTATTGTTAGTTTTATCCGGACCGCCATGGCTGTATCTCTTAGCTATCCTTAAGCTCGCTATTAATTTTTGCATGCAGGTCACGTGCCCGTTCCAGGAGCGTAGAAGGTTTGTCCTTCGAGGCTTTCCCCAGACCGAACAGCCTTCCAACGGTGGTTTTTGCCCGCTCAAGGGACATTTTCCGCTTTTCTTCATCGCTTTGGGCCCCATGGAGAAACTCAAGCAGGGCGGAAATATACAAAACACCATCATACCCGTAATTCTGATCAAGATCGGGCCCGAGAAAACCAGCATCGGTAATCCCCTCTTTGCCATCCTCTTCATACCTCAAGGCCTCAGAATAGAAAAACCACGCCTTATGATAGTAAATTTCAGCAAGATAATCGTAATGTTCCCCCGGCTGTTTGCGATGGAGGTCGTTACAGAGCCAGGCAGCCCGCAGGGCTGCAATCCCCCTTTTCACAGTCGGACTCATTTCGGGGGGAAACTGCTCCATACTCATTATCGCGTAATGATAGGAAGCAATACCTGAGGGCAGCTCCCGGGGTTGGGTAAAATCTAAATCAGGAAATACTTTTGTTAAGCTGCTTTCTCGGCTTCCACGGGAGTTTTCCAGTGCCTTTGCGGTGGTCACGGGAATTGCATTAAAATCCTGGGGAAAAGCAGCATACAGACAGGCGGGGCATACTGTAATGCTGTACACTATCGGATACACCTCTCCATATTTTTCAGTTGGCTCATACAAACGCCGCAACTCATCGGTGAGCGAGCCGGCAACCATTCTCCCCCGTCCTGTGCGCATATCCTCACGATAAAACTCGTTATTGCAGACGGGGCACGTTAAGGACTTCTTTGAGAAAAAGGTAATAGAGTCTCCAGCTTTTGCGACCATCTTAATCCCCCTCTATTACGATTAAAGCTACAGCCATATCGTGTTCATGGGTCATTGTAAGATGAATTGAGTGCCCGCGGTGGCGGTGAAAAGCCTCCAGGGCGGTACCATGCAACTGAATGTCGGGCTTTCCGTTATGAGAATTTACCACCTGAATATCCCGTAGGACCAGGTTTCGCATCCCCGTACCAAGGGCTTTTCCAAAAGCCTCCTTCGCGGCAAAACGCGCTGCTAAAGAGAGAACAGCCCCGCTTTGTCTATGGTGTACAGCCTCAATCTCATCATCATGAAAAAACCGATGGAGCAATTTTTCGTTGTACCACCAATGCCTCATACGCTCTACACTCACTATGTCGATCCCCATTCCCAATATCATTCCAGATCCTCCAATCGGGTCACCTCGACTTCAACCCTGGTAGGACTGTATTTTAGTACCACCACTCCCTGAGGTACATCGGGGGTTACCTTCAATTCGTATATACCCGGTTCTTCAATGCCGGAACAGTCGAAGGTAAGCATAAAATCTTCAGTATCTACTTTCTCCAGCATCAGCTGGTTTCCCTGAACTGTCAATTGGGTGTCTCCAGGTACTCCGGATACAAGCAGTTCATTGGAGAGGTCAAGCGCGATGAGATCAATATTTTCAACAGTTTTTAAGATCGTTTTTTCCTGAACTATACCAAAGAACTCGACGGTATCTCCACCGGGAAAAGAGGAAAACTGATCCGGCCTTTTGAGCCGTAGTCGAAGGGTAAAGTCCTCCTTACGGCCGTCAAGCTCAATTGGTTCGGTTTCAACGGCTTTTAGATCTTCAATTGTACTCTCAAGGCCCTCTATTTCAACTGAAGAAGGGGTAAGGAAATACTGACTAAGCTCATAGCCCTTGGCCGGATACCCCTCAAGAAGCGGTTCAACCTTTACACTTTTAGAAAGCTTTTTCTCAATCTTTAAGCTGAGCTTTTTTGGTTCTACCTGCAATTCCAAGGGATCTATATGGGTGAGGCTCCCTTGTTTCACTACCCGTATTGGTACTGTGTAGTGTCCTTCCTGTTCATATTCACTGAAATCGGCAATCACCTTTATATCATCTTCCAACACAAGGTTTATTTCTTCGCTCCGCCCACGAAGGGTCACCCGGACCGTATGGGGATAATTTTCCGCCGGTATATACTGTTCGCCGGTACGAATTTCCAGGGGTACACTGAGAAAACGTTCCTCAAGCGTCGCCATTTGATTAAAAAGGAACAGCAGTACCGCCGCCGCTATCGAAAGAATCTTTATGGGCCAGTTATGAGTTATTCCTTCAAAAATCTTATTAAGTTGCAACTGAAATATCCTCACTCTCTTCCGCTGATTCCCCTGATACCCCCAACAGGTTCCGAAGGGTCCGCCGCACCTCTTTTGATGATAAATCGTAGTATAGATTTGCGTCGTAGGCTAGGGACAAAGCGCCCGTCTCCTCCGAAAGCACCAGAATTACCGAATCGGTATCCTCCGCCATTCCCAGGGCAGCCCTGTGTCGGGTCCCAAAACTCCGCCGTATATCAACCTGTTCACTAAGCGGAAGGAAACAGGCCGCCGAAACAAGTTTTCCCGATTGCACAACCACCGCCCCGTCATGCAGGGGAGTGTCAAACCCAAATATTGTTATTAACAGGCTCGATGAGAGTTCCGCATTCAAACGGGTCCCGTTATCGATTAGATTTTTTAGTCCCACCTGCCGGGGAAATACAATCAAAGCACCCCTCTTGCGTCCGGCCAGAACTTCTAACGCATTTATAACGGTTTCTATATGTTCAACATTCGCCCGGGAGGCAAAACGAAATAGCTCACCCCTTCCGATTCGGGTAAACATCGTCCGTAATTCCGGCTGGAAGACGATTGCTATAACTATTACCAATACAGTCGCAAGGCTGTTAATGATCCACAAAAGGGTCTGCAGTCGCAGGAAAAAGGCCACCGCGTAAATCAATAAAAGAAACAGCGCACCCTTTATCAACTGAATAGCTCGGGTCTGCGCGATAAGCTTGTAAATTTGGTAGAAGAGAAAAGAAAGAATGGCTATATCCAGAAACGGTCGCAGCACATTCTCAACTACCCAAACATCAGTGAATAAATTCATTCCTCCGCACAACTCCTCAAAGGTGAGTTACCGGATATTCTAATGAGAATCGCCGGTAAGTTACAGGGTCTGGTCCGGCTTTTCTCTCTCCTCTTTTTTATCAGAGTCCAGCAGCCTTTGGTTTAGTTCCGACACCCGTCCGTTCACCATATAGTACTTATTCATATTATTCCACAGGGTATAGCCGCCGCCTTGGGCCTGCACTATACCCTCCAGCTGTCGATTAAGATAGTTAAAATACTCCGGCTCCTCCATTGAAAGCTCATGTCCCATGAGAAAGGCCTGCACATAGGGACGAATACTGGTACTAGGCCCCACAATCTTCTGGGCCCGTTGGGTGCCGATTTTGTAGAGTTCGTATGCCCTGTGGATATAGTTGTCCCGGGATAGAAACTGAAAGGGAAAATGTGAGGGGTAGTACATTGGACAAATTATATCAACATACTCCGCCAACATCCCTATATCCTGTCCGATCCAATTTCCCATACGATACCATGAATTAAAACCATACAAATCCACGGAAATAGGGATGGAAATATCCTCCGCCGCCTTTTTTACAAAGGATTCAATGGCCTCAGTTTTCAACATCCCCGGCTTTCTAAAACGATATCGGGCTGTTGAGAGGTCTCCGTCGGAGGGAAATCGGATGTAATCGAATTGGATTTCATCTATTCCAAGAGACTCAAGTTCCTCGGCAATTTCAATGTTATAGTCCCATACCCCCTCACTAAAAGGGTCGGTCCAGAACTCCCTCTGTACATAGCGGGTTTTCTCTTCCCCCTCTTCTTCATATTTCTCAGGTACGGTATGCGCCCAAGGAGCATTCTGCTGTACATCCCAGAGGGCATATTTATTGTCCTCCGCCTGATACAGGCGCTTGTCCTTAAAGACAACCATTCGCCCTATCACATAGATCCCCTCAGCATGGGCTTTTTCCAGCAGCTTTGCAATATCGAAGATGGTATGAACAGCGCCGATCTCCTTCGGCCTATCCAGTTTCGACCCGTAGGTGAGACGCCCCCAGTCATCCTTTACATCGACTACAATTCCATTAAAACCGTGCTCTTTCATAAAGCTTATGTGCTCATCGATGTGGCCGTCGGTTACGTTGTAGGCATTCAGATAAAGGGCCCGCACATCCCTATGCGTATCGCTCTCTTCGGTATTTCTATTTAATGAATCAGAAGTTTTTCCAAGGACGGTCCTAATCTGGGAACGGAGTAAGGGGGGACGAAAGTTCCATTCACGGGTTTTTAGATTATATATTCCGCGGCTTCCCTCAAAATGCACCTCCAGAGCAGGTTCATCGGTAACTCCCCCATTGTAATTATTTATAGAAAGAATATTCTCCGATTCCTCCGGCATTTCGATTTCGACCACTTCATGAGATTCAGTGTTGTAACGAAAAATTAGATTATCAAAGACCGAGGCAATAAAAAGCTCATCCGGGTGCTCAGGAACCATTGCCAGATCGGTAATTTCTTCATAAAAACCGGCCCCCCTGTACAACTCGTCAATAAAATCCGATTCTTTTTTCCAGCTTGCACCGCCGTCGTTGCTGATAAAAAGACCATTGAAGGAAGTTCCTAAATAGATCCTCTCGGGTCGAAGAGGATCGAAGCTCACAGCGGTAAGATAATTCTTTGATTTGACCGGATATTTTAATGAGATTTCCTTCCAAGCCCGCCCCGCATCCTTACTCACATATAAAGAACTGCTGGTAGTCGCCGCTATCCGCTTTTTATTATGAGTATCAAGACTGAGAGAGGTAAAGCGCCTGTAGGTGTTCTCCTCAAAGGGCCATACCTGATCAAGGGGCAGCCCCTCATTTATAGACCGCCACTCGCTCCCCCGGTCCTTCGACAACAGAGCTCCGTGCCGGTCTGTAAGGGCGTACATGTGACCCCCCGCAGCCCGGGCGATATGGGTAAGTCTGTAATCATTATTATCCGATGCATCGGCGCCAAACACAAGCGCCGGAATACAGATATATAAAACTAGTAAGATCAACAGAAAGCTGCAGTATACTACTGAATTCTTCAATTACATTACCTCTCACTGATACTTCTCCCGGCCCGGTTAGAGCACTGGAGCAATCATTCTAAATATCGAATTTCTCAGACGACGGAAGATTGAAAGCTCCCGAATGTCTTCAAAGGTGATTTGTCTACATTCTGCAACATCAACATTGTATTGTGCAATAAGGCCGGAGGTGGTTTTCTTATCATAAAAAAATACATTTACTTCGTAATCAAGGTGAAAACTTCGCGTATCCATGTTACAACTGCCGACGGTAGAAATTATTTCATCAACTATCAACACTTTAGCATGCAGAAAGCCCTCCTCATAGAGATAAATATTCACCCCCGCGTTTAACAGGTCCTCAAAATAGGTATAGGCTACCCAAAAGGGTATTCTCTTATCAGGCCGGCCGGTCATCATCAGGTTTACCTCAACCCCGCTGAGGGCCGCCGTTTCAAGGGCATTCATCAATGACTGATCGGGAATAAAGTAGGGGCTTTGAATATAGACACAGCTATTGGCATTGCTGATAAGGTGAAGAAAAAGCTTCTTTATGGAATTCCAGTCGGAATCCGGCCCGCTGACTACCACTTGAGTTGGAATGTAACTATCCTTCTCGAGGGGAAGCGGAAAAAACCGGGCGTCCTGTACTACATCTCCCCCACTGTTATACCAATCAGAAAGAAACACCCCCTGGAGCATCTGTACACTTTCCCCAACAAGACGCATATGGGTGTCCCTCCAGCGGTGAAACCTCGGGCCGCCGTCCATATACTCCAATCCTAAATTCATGCCTCCGGTGTAGCCGACCTTTCCGTCAATTACTACAATTTTACGGTGGTTCCGGTAGTTAAGCAGCCGGCTTGAAAGAATATTCATAGGATCAAGAAAATAGCGGGCATCAATAGGCGAATCTTTGAGTTCCCCCTTGAATTTCCAGCTCAATTTATTAAAACAGCCCACTCCGTCAAAGAGCATCCTTACCTTCACACCCTCTTTCGCCTTTCGCACTAGGATATCTTTTATGCGCCTGCCCAGCTCATCGGAACGGTAGATAAAAAACTCCATGTTGATGGTTTCTTCGGCCGTTTCAAGATCACGAATAAGGTCGTCAAAGAACCCGCCGCCTTCATAATACATGTGGACACTGTTGTTGAGAGTTAAAATACTGTTACCGGATTGAAGGGCGAGGCTTATTGTTTTGCTTATATCACTGTGGACTTCGTTGTCCGGATCGTTATTTTGCAGGAAATTCTTCTGTTGCTCTAAAATGGGTCCTAAATAAGTTTTGAAGGTGCGTTCCGGAAGCTGCTTCATAATTTTCTTTTTCTTCCAGTTCACACCGCTTAGCAGATACAGGACCGCTCCGAAATAAGGTAAAAAGTAGATTGCAAGAATCCATGCAACCGCCACCTCAGGGGGCTTGTTGTCCAATACGATCTGAACAGTAAGCACAATTACAAAGGCAAAATAGAAAAAGAGTAATAACGAACCTAAATTAACTAGTGCCGCCATCCCGTCCTGCCGTTACAAAATTATGAGTGCTATTGTATAGCAGAGTTGATTTTTTTCCAAGCTTAAAGCAGTATTACTGATAATGAATCGGTTATATCAAGTTGAGATTACTGATCTTGCCTTTGGAGGGGAGGGTATAGGTCGAATAGACAATATGGTCTGCTTTGTCCCCTTTACCGCCCCCGGTGATGTTGTTCAGGTAGAAATTACCCAGAGAAAGAAAAAATTCCTCCGGGCCAAGGCGGTCTCCTTTATCTCACAGTCCTCCGAACGGGTATCCCCTCCCTGTCCGTATTTTGGCGAATGCGGAGGATGTCAGTGGCAGCATATCGGGTATCAGCAACAGCTTGAGTCCAAGCGCTCCCATCTGGAGGGTATTCTCTTGAAAACCGCAGGGGTCGAAATCTCTGTTCCACCTCCTATCCCCTCACCCGTAACCTACGAATATCGCCGCACAGCCCGATTCAAAATAGATGCCGCCGGGGAGGTAGGATTCTTTCGGGAGCATAGTAATACCCTTGTCCCGATCGACAAGTGTGTATTGATGGAGCCGGTTATCAACAAAATACTTCCCCGGATTAAGAGAGATATTCCATCAGGGTCACCGCTGGAAGCAGAAGTAGTATCTGAGGAGGGCGTGGAGGCGGACTACAGCTTTCTCTACCAGGGGGATCATTCAAAACGTGGATTCCTGCAGACGAATCGCCACATCAACCGCTCCCTTCAGCAGTTTATTTACCGTCATGTAAAGAACAATACCCGCCCCGGAGATATGGTTCTGGATCTTTTCTGCGGCGATGGGAACCTCTCAATTCCCCTCGGTGAATTGGGGGTGAGGGTAACTGGATATGATATTTCCCGTCCTGCTATTGAAAAAGCCCGCAGGAGTATTCCTTTATCGGTTCCTTCTCATAGCCGTGAGGGAGGGTTCTCTTACCGCCGGGCCCCTTTTCAAAAGATTCTTTCTACTATCAGCACACAGTCACCGGATATCCGGGCTGCACTCTTCGATCCCCCCCGTCAGGGTTTATCCGGAAAAGCCGGCCGTATAGCAGAAATGGGGTTCCCCCTGGTGCTGTATGTCTCTTGTAGTCCCCCTGTTCTGGCCAGGGACCTGCGCTTTTTTTTGGAAGCCGGGTATGAACTTCTAGAAATACAGCCGATGGATATGTTCCCCCATACCTATCACCTGGAGACAGCAGTGGCCCTTAGGCTTCCCGCAAAGGAGTAACCATGGATTCCAGGAAATCAGAACTGCGAAAAAAATTACAGGAAAGAATAAAAGGGCTCTCTGAACAGCAGAGGAAGGATGAATCAAAGGCGATGGCCGAAGGGTTTTCCAGCCTCCCCGAATGGAGCCGCAGCAGGGACGTGTTACTCTTCCTTTCTATGCCGGGAGAGATAGATACAAAGGGAATAGTACAGACAGCGGTTTCAGAGAAAAAACGGGTATGGGCACCGCGAATACAGGGCGAGGAGATGGAGTTTTATCTGATCTCCCGAGGGGGGGCGGACCCGTATCTCGATTTGGAGTACAATTCTTACGGCATTTGGGAACCCCGCGATACCGTCCCCCTTTTTTCCCCTGAGAAATTTCTATCTACCGACGAAAATGGGCTTTGTGTAATCGCGACTCCCGGCTTGGGCTTTGATCGCAGGGGACATCGTCTGGGTCGTGGAAAGGGATATTACGATAAGTGGCTAAGCCGCTACCCCTTGCTGATGAAAGATCGGCGCATGGTACCGGTAGGAATAGGCTTTTCAGTGCAGCTTTTAGATACAATACCCTCCGAACCCCATGATATACTCCTCCCCCAATTGATCATCGGGGGAAGATATATTCAATGCGAACCGGCTGAATAGGATGGGTATTTCTAGGCCTGTACTACCCGTGAATTACTCACCGTGGATTACTCCTTGGCCAGTCGCTCGTTAATTTGAGCGGCGGCCTTGCGCCCCTGCCCCATCGCCAGAATAACCGTTGCAGCCCCAAGCACGATGTCTCCACCGGCATACACCCGGTCAATTGAGGTTTCCAGATCATCATTCACCACAATGTTGCCCCATTTGTTGGTCTCAAGATTATCAGTAGTGTGCTCAAGCAGGGGGTTTGAATCGTTACCGATTGAAACAATTACCGTATCAACATCCAGAATGCTTTCGCTTCCTTCAATCGGGACCGGTCGGCGGCGTCCGGAGTCGTCCGGTTCGCCGAGTTCATAAGTGAGCAGTTCCAGCCCTTTTACTCGGCCGTTCTCATTACCAAGTATCTGTTTTGGATTGTGCAGCAGCATAAACTCTATGCCCTCTTCCTTGGCGTGATGCACCTCTTCGACTCGGGCCGGCATCTCTACTTCAGTTCGTCGGTAGATAATATATACCTTCTCCGCACCCAAACGAACTGCTGTTCGGGCGGCATCCATTGCAACGTTTCCGCCTCCAAGCACCGCGACCCGCTTTGAGTGGTATATTGGTGTGTCGGCATGGTCCTCATCATAGGCTTTCATCATATTGGAGCGTGTCAGATACTCGTTTGCACTGAACACACCTACCAGATTCTCGCCCTCGATATTCATAAACTTCGGAAGCCCGGCACCGCTGCCGATGAAGATCGAATCGTAGCCGTCTTTTTCAATCAAATCGGTAAGTTTGCGGGTGCGGCCAACAAGAAAGTTGGTCTGAAGCTCAACTCCCATGGCCGTCAAGGTATCAAACTCTTCCTGTACAATAGCCTTCGGCAGGCGGAATTCGGGGATACCGTAGATCATTACCCCGCCGGGCTTATGGAAGGCCTCGAAAATTGTTACCTGATGCCCCGCCTTTCGGAGGTCCGCTGCGGCGGTAATACCCGCCGGTCCGGAGCCTATTACAGCTACCTTCTTACCGGTGTCGGGGGCAATTTCCGGGATCGATTTTTTACCGGATTCGCGCTCAAGGTCCGCCACATAACGCTCAATACGCCCTATCGAAACCGATTTGAGGGGATCCTTGAGGGCCTTCCCCACCGTACAGGTGGCCTGGCACTGGGTCTCCTGCGGGCAGACCCGGCCGCAAATGGCCGGCAACAGGCTGCTCTCTTTGATAATCTGCACCGACTTGTCAAAATCGCCGGCCTCGGCCGCTTTTATAAATCCGGGTATATCGATGGCTACCGGACAGCCCTCTATGCAGGGTGCGTTTTTACAGTTGAGACAGCGGGCCGCTTCGACCCGCACCTGGTGCTCAAAATATCCGGTTGCAACTTCGTTCATATTTTCTATACGCGCATCAGGATCCTGGTTCGGCATCTCCTGAGAGGGGATCTTCATGCGGTCTTTATTTTTCAACTCTACACCGACTATCCCTTCGAATAGTTCATCAGCTTCGCGTTTTAGTTCTTCGGGGGATTTCATTTCGACTCCTTTGCCTGTTTAGCCTCTATTTGTGCATCGAGCCGACATTTGTGGGTCTGCTCTTCTTCTAGGTCTTTATACGCTCCTAAACGCAGCATCATATTGTCAAAATCAACCTGATGTCCGTCAAACTCCGGTCCATCAACACAGACGAATTTCGTTTTTCCGCCGACTGTGACCCGGCAGCCGCCGCACATTCCGGTGCCGTCGACCATAATGGTATTTAAGGATACTATAGTAGGAATTCCAAAGGGCCGGGTTGTTTCAGCGGCGAACTTCATCATTATCGGCGGGCCGATAGCTACTACTTCATCGGGGGGATCATTTTCACAGAGCTCCTTTAGGGGTTCCGTGACCAGGGCTTTGCGGCCGTAACTACCGTCATCGGTAACTACTATCAGCTCATCAGCAATAGCCTTCATTTCATCTTCCATAATGACAAGCTCTTTGTTCCTGGCTCCGATAATGATAATTACCTTGTTACCGGCGTCTTTTAGGGCCTGGGCAATCGGATGCATTGGCGCCACCCCGATCCCTCCGCCAACACAGACAACAGTACCGACTTTTTCAATATGGGTGGGCTGCCCTAGAGGCCCGAGTACATTCTCAATTGAATCGCCCGGTTCAAACTGTGATAACTCAATGGTGGTTTTACCAACTGTCTGGAAAATAATGGTTATAGATCCCTCATCAGGGTCGGCATCTGCAATGGTAAGGGGAATTCTCTCACCATAATTTGTATCTTTTTGTACTATTACAAATTGTCCAGGTTTGCGCTCCTGGGCAATTAATGGGGCTTCAAGCTTCATTTTATACACTTGGTCGGATAATTGAAGCTTCTCAAGGACCTTATTCATACAACGCCTCTCACTGCTGATTTTCGGGCACACTAGATTTCATTTCCATTACAAACAGCGCATGCCCAGGCCCTATTACAACGGATTTTTTTATTTATTACAAGCATATAGCACGCTTATACATTTAAAATGCAACAATAAAATTAATATTGTTGCATTTACGTACATTAAAGTTCAATTAGTTTCACTGAGAAATAAATCCGGTTATTGTTTCGGCCACTTCTGTGGTACTTGCCGGTGCGGTGTCCGGGCCCGACAACATATCCGCCGTACACACCCCCTCGGCAAAGCTTTTTTCAACTGCACTTCTTATTGCAGAGGCTGCTTCGGCCAAGCCCAATCCGTATTCACACATCATTGCAGCAGATAGAATTTGCGCAACCGGGTTGGCTTTGTTCATTCCGGCAATATCCGGGGCGGAACCTCCGGCAGGCTCAAACAGGTGTACCGAGCTCCCTAGGGAAGCGGAGGGTAAGACCCCAAGAGAACCGGGAAGGGCTGCAGATTCATCGGATAGTATATCACCAAAAAGATTACCCGTAAGAATAACATCAAACTGTCCAGGATTGAGAATAAGCTGCATAGCCGCATTATCAACGTACATATGATTTACCTTCACCTCCGGATACTCCTGTGCAGTTTCTTCAACGGTTTCACGCCACAGAAGGGAGCTGTAGAGCACATTGGCCTTATCCACCGAGGTGAGCTTTTTCCTTCTTCGCCCCGCCGCTTCAAAGGCAATCTTCGCCACCCGCCGGATGGTCTCTTTCTCGTAGTACATGGTGTCCAATCCGTAGTTCTCATTTTTCTCTTTCGGTTCACCAAAATAGATCCCCCCGGAAAGCTCACGAACGGTCAAAAGGTCTACCCCCTCCTCTATCCGCCGGCTGTTCAGTGGCGAGAGGTGAGCTATTTCCGGATACACCCGCACTGGGCGTAAATTTGCAAATAAGTTCAGCTGCTTTCTCAAGGCCAGAAGACCTCCCCGCTCGGGTCTCTTCTCCGGCGGCAGGGTGTCCCATTTCGGCCCTCCAACACTTCCCAGCAACACCGCATCGCAGCGGCGGCACACTTCGAGGGTCTCCTGGGGGAGCGCTGTGTCACAGGCGTCTAGGGCCGCCCCCCCTATAAGTCCTCTTTCATACTCAAACTGGATGCCGTATTTTTTACGTACCCCCTCCAGTACCTTTTGAGTTGCATCCATTACTTCAGGGCCGATACCATCACCAGGCAGCAGTGCGATTTTATAGCTCATCTCAGCTGCCCCCTTTCAGCACCCGCTCCGGTGCCAGGTGTGTGGTGGCATAGGAAAGCCACCCGCCACTGCGGATAATCTGCTGCAGAAACTCGGGATAGGTGTTGATGACAAACTCCTTCTTCTGGGTACTATTCGACATCTCCCCGGAACTGAAATCTACCTTAAGGTAATCCCCCTCTTCGATAGCATCGGTTTCTCCCAATTCTACAATCGGCAAGCCGATGTTTATGCAGTTTCGCAGAAAGATACGGGCAAAGCTTTTTGCTATAACACACTGTATTCCGGCAGCTTTTATTGCAATCGGAGCGTGCTCTCTGGAAGAGCCGCAGCCGAAGTTTTCCCCGGCCACCAGAATACTACCGTCCACATCCGCCTGCCCTCCGAACCCGGGCCGGGTGTCTTCCATGCAGTTTTTGGCCAGCTCTCCCGGGTCGGTGGTAGAAAGATACCGGGCCGGAATTATTTCGTCCGTATTTATATGGTCTCCGAACTTAAAGACCTTTCCTTCTCGTATCATGATGTCCTCGCTTGATTAAACTTGTTCTGCATTTTCGTACAAAGGGTCACGGGGCCGTTGAAACAGCTTCCTTTGTCTCCGGCCCCTTTTTTTCCAGCTCTCCCAGGCGCTCAAGGGCCGGGGCATCGGGTCCGCAGATATATCCCTGAACGGCCGTGGCTGCCGCAACCGCCGGAGAAGCAAGATAGACTTCGCTGCTTGCATGGCCCATTCGACCCACAAAATTGCGGTTGGTAGTAGATAGGGCTACCTCTTTTTCGGCCAAAATACCCATATGTCCACCTAAACAGGGCCCACAGGTAGGGGTAGAAAAAACACATCCCGCGGTGACAAACTTTTCCGTCAGCCCTTCCCGCATCGATTGCAGGTACACCTCCTGGGAACCGGGAAGAATTATACAGCGGACCCCTTCTGCTATCCGGGCATCCCCTAAAACAGCCGCCGCACTGCGCAGATCTTCTATACGGCCGTTGGTACAACTTCCTATCACCACCTGGTCCACCTTTACCTTTTCAGAAGCAAGTGCAGAGACAACAGCACCGTTTTCCGGCAGAAAAGGACGGGCCACAGTAGCTTCAAGCATATTCAGGTCAATCTCTAAGGTTCGGCTGTATCGGGCACCGTCATCGGCTGTCCGGGGTGCCGCTTCAATGCCCCGCTGCGACTCGTATGCCCGGGTTACATCGTCAACCGGGAAAAGCCCCGCTTTTCCCCCCGCCTCTATGGCCATATTGCTGACGGTAAACCGAGAATCCATACTTACTTCAGCCACTCCCGGGCCGGTAAACTCGATGGCCTGATAGTTGGCCCCATCTACTCCCAGTTCCGAGATAATATGGAGAATAAGATCTTTCCCCGATACCCCCGGAGAAAAACTCCCCTTCAGCTCCACCCGAATTGCCTCGGGCACCTTGAACCATGCTTTTCCTGTAAAAAAGACCCCGGCCAGATCGGTGGATCCCACGCCGGTAGAAAAGGCACCGAGGGCTCCGTAGGTACACGTGTGACTATCGGCCCCGACTACCAAATCTCCTGATTTCACCAACCCCTGCTCCGGCAGAAGTACATGTTCGATCCCCATTTTCCCGACATCATAAAACTTTTTGATTCCATGGGTCCGGGAAAAATCGCGTACCATTTTTACCTGCATGGCGGATTGAATGTCTTTGTTCGGGGTGAAATGGTCGGCCACAAATACAATTCGATCCGGATCGAAGAGCTCCCGCCCATTAAACTTCTCGAACTCCTTGATGGCAACAGGAGCGGTAATATCATTACCCAGGGCAACATCCACATCCAGCAAAAGGTACTCCCCCGCCGTAACAGCTCGGCCCGCTTTCTCGCTGAATATCTTCTCCGTCAGGGTCTGGGCCTGTTGTGTAGTATCCATAATTTCTCCTTATTTGAGCCGCTTCAGTACAGAGCGATTCACCGCGTTTAAGTACGCAAGTGCTGAAGCCTCAACAATGTCCGTCGATGAGGCCTTTCCGGCAAACAATTCTCCATCAATATCCAGCATCAATTTTACCTGCCCCTGGGCATCTTTCCCGGAGCCCACCGCCTGAATTATGTACTCTTCAAGCTTAGTCTTGATATCGCAACACTCATCAATAGCGTTAAACATCGCATCAACAGGTCCATCGCCGGTAGCCGTTGCAACATACTCCTTGTCCTTTTCCTCCAGTTTTATTGTGGCCGAAGGGATAAGGGTGTTACCGGTATACACGTGAAAATAGAGCATCCGGTAGCCTTCAAGCATCCCGCCCAGTACATTCGACACAATCGAGAATAAATCCTCATCATAGACTTCCTTCTTTTTGTCTGCGATTTCGGCAAATTTTTCAAAAACCCTTTGAAACTGCTCTTCGGTCAAGCGAATATTGTAGGTTTTTAGTTTCTCCTGAAGGGCGTGCTTTCCCGAGTGGCGACCCATTACCAGACTCTCACTGTGTCTTCCGATTGTAGTGGGGTTCATGATTTCATAGGTTTCACGGTGTGAGAGTACTCCATGCTGATGGATGCCCGACTCGTGGGTGAACACATTATCTCCGAAAATCGGTTTGTTTCTCTGAAACAGCAGGCCGGTAAGATTTTGAAGCAATTTTCCCGTCGGGTAGAGATACTCTTTGTTTATGTGGGTACTCACATTATACAGGTCCCGCCGTACTTCAAGGCCCATTACAAGTTCTTCCAGCGCGCAATTGCCGGCCCGTTCGCCTATCCCGTTCAGCGTTACCTCAACCTGGGTCGCCCCTGCCTTTACGGCGGCCAGAGAATTGGCCGCGGCGAGACCGAGATCATTGTGACAGTGGACCGAAAGATCAACGGTCCCATCCTGAAACTCGGGCACATGAGCCACGAGCCACTCAATAAGTGAGCCGAACTCATCGGGCATGGCAAACCCGACGGTATCGGGAATATTTACCGTAGTAGCCCCGTGGGCGATTGCTGTTTTAATAACCTCAAGCAGAAAATCGTTCTCCGTACGTGAGGCATCCTCCGGTGAAAACTCTATCTTTTCGAAGTATTGTCTCGCATAATCAAGATGAGAGGCAATTGATTCAAGCACCTGACTGCGGTCCTTCTTTAGTTTGTATTCCCTATGGAGCGGACTTGTGGCAATAAAGAGGTGAAGCATAGGATGGGCAGCATCTTTCACCGCTTCGTAGGTGACATCGATATCCTTTTTTACACAACGTGATAATCCGACTACCGTCGCCTTCTTCAGACTACCGGCTATACGTCGTACCGCCTCAAACTGTACCTTTGATGAAACCGGAAAACCGGCCTCAATTACATCTACTCCAAGGCTTTCGAGGGCTTCCGCCATTTCAATCTTTTGATCAAGGGTCATAGAAGCGCCCGGAGATTGCTCGCCGTCGCGCAAAGTCGTATCAAATATTTTAATGTACCCTTCCATATACATGCTCCTTTCCGTTATCGACTGATCCACCGGCGGGACCCTTATTCGGTTCCTTTCCGGCGGCAGCCCTTTGTTTGGCTTCGTCTTTTTTTAATTTATAAATGAGGGAATCAGTTAAAGCTTGCCACGAAGCTTCAATTATGTTTTCCGAAACGCCGACTGTTCCCCAGCTGGTCTCCTCGTCCGCGGTATTGATAATTACTCTGGTCAAGGCACAGGTCCCCGATTCTTCATTCAGAATACGCACTTTGTAATCGGTAAGCCGGGTCTTTTTGATATGGGGATAAAATTTTTCCAATACCTTTCGCAGCGCCTTATCCAAGGCCTCGACAGGCCCGTTCCCATCGGCGGAGGTATGTTCTACCGGTTCAGTGTGTCCCTGCTCATGGGATATATGCTCCGGCACCGATGCTTTGATCGTCGCTTCGGACCAGGTTTTGCCGTCGCCGTTGTTCCAAATCATCACACGGTACCCGTGTAAGGTAAAATACTCTTTAAGAGAACCCATCAGGGCCGCCGACAACAGTTCAAAGGAGGCTTCGGCCCCCTCAAAGTGGTACCCCTGGGATTCCAACTCCTTCACTTTCTCAACGATCTTTTTCGCCGTCTCGCTGCTCAACTCCTCGTCAAGGCCCATATTTTTCGTTTTCTCCAGGATGTTGCTCTTTCCGGAAAGTTCGGATACCGTAGTAAACCGGCTGTTTCCCACCAGCGACGGGTCTATATGTTCGTAGGTGTGCGGATTTTTACGCACCGCCGACACATGGATCCCCCCCTTATGACTGAAGGCATGTTGTCCCACATAGGGCATATGTTCATAGGGAGTAGTATTCGACATCTCCGAAACAAAGTGAGATACCCCCTGCAGTTTTTTGAGATTATTGTCACCTACTGTGGGATAATTCTGTTTAATGCTCAGATTCGGAAGGACACTACACAAATTCGCGTTACCGCAGCGCTCCCCTAAACCATTCATAGTACCCTGCACCATCCGCGCCCCCGCGCCTACTCCCAGCAGAGTGTTCGCAACTGCGGAATCGGAGTCGTTATGCGCATGAACTCCCACCGGCAGCGCGTACTGGGAAACCACCTTTTCCGTCTCCCTCTGAAAGACATCCGGCATAGCCCCTCCGTTGGTATCGCAGAGGACCAGCCAATCCGCGCCGGCATCCACCGCGGCATTCAAACAGGCAAAGGCATACTCGGGGTTTGCTTTCACACCGTCAAAGTAGTGTTCAGCATCAAAGACAACCTCATCAACCCGCTCTTTCAGATACTTTACAGAGGAGTACACCATTTCCAGGTTCTCCTCCGGTGTTGTTCCCAGGGCTTCAACCGCATGCAAATCCCAGGCCTTTCCAAAAATGGTGATTACCGGAACATTGCTTCGCAGCAGGAGGTCAAGATTGCGGTCCTCTTCAACTCGGGTATTCTTCATTCGAGTTGAACCAAATGCGGCTAATCGGGCATTCCTCAGCTGTGCCGATTGTGCCGCTTCAAAAAAAGCGGCATCCTTCGGATTCGAACCGGGCCAACCGGCTTCAATATAGTGCATTCCCATGTCGTCCAAGGCTTCCATTACCTGTAGCTTGTCGTACATCGAGAAGGTTACCCCCACCGATTGTGCTCCGTCACGCAGAGTTGTATCGTATACCAATACCTGTTCTTTCATTTTTTTTACTCCTATTTTTGCAGCCAGGACATCATGGAGCGTAGTTTAGCCCCCACGTCTTCCAGCTGATGCTCTGTTTCGAGCCGGCGCATAGCTTTAAAAGAAGGCGCACCTGCCTTATTCTCCAGGATCCAGTCCTTCGCGAACCGTCCTGTCTGAATATCCTTCAGCACTCCCCTCATTGTGTTCTTTGTCTCTTCGGTAATGAGTTTGTCCTGGGTGATATAATCACCGTACTCGGCGGTATTAGAAATCGAGTAACGCATATACCCGAAACCGCCTTCATAAATCAGGTCTACAATCAGTTTTACCTCATTGATACATTCAAAATACGCCATCTCCGGCTGGTATCCAGCTTCCACCAGGGTTTCAAAACCTGCCTTCATCAAGGAGGTAATGCCTCCGCACAGAACGGTCTGTTCTCCAAAGAGGTCCGTTTCAGTCTCTTCCCTGAAGCTGGTGCGAAACAATCCGGCCCGGGTGCATCCGATTCCCATGGCATAGGCCTTTCCGAGTTCATCCGCGTGGCCGGTGGCATCCTGATACACGGCGATCAATCCAGGAACTCCCCGCCCGTCGGTATATTCACGGCGAACAGTGTGCCCGGGCCCCTTCGGGGCTATCATCACTATATCAACATTTTCCGGGGGCTGAATCTGATGGAAATGTATCGAAAAACCGTGGGCAAACATCAGCATATTCCCCGCTTCGAGGCCCGGTTCGATCTGTTCCTTGTAAATCTGAGGCTGCAGCTCGTCGGGTACGAGAAACATAATGATATCGGCCATCCGGGCCGCCTCTGCCGGTTCAACAACCTTTACCCCATTTTTTTCCGCTTCAGTCCGACTCGAGCTCTCTTTTCGCAACCCTACAACTACATTGCATCCGCTCTCATGCAGGTTCAATGCGTGGGCATGTCCCTGACTTCCAAAGCCGATTACCGCAATAGTTTTATCCTTTAACAGGTTAAGATCAGCATCCTTGTCGTAAAAAATTTCCGCCATTTTTTTCTCCTTAAGTATATATTTCAATATTTATAAAATGCTGTGCAGTTTTACACACCATTTTTTTCCCAACGGTCCATTGCCACAATTCCGGTCCTTGCCACTTCCACTATCTGATTCGCAGGAAACAGATTGATAAAGGAATCCACCTTTTCGCTGCTCCCGGTAATCTCCACTACAAATCCACTGGTACTTGAATCAAGAATTTGCCCCTTGAAGACATTTACCATCTGCAGTACTTCATTCCGCTCACCCATCGGCGCTTTTAATTTGATCAAACCAATCTCACGTTCAACCTTTCTGGCCGGATGGATAGTCATAATTTTTACCGTATCGATGATTTTGTAGAGCTGCTTCTGAATCTGTTCAATACTCCGGTCATCCCCCTTCACAATAATGGTGAGGCGAAACATGTCCTTCTCTTTAGTCGGGCCTGCGGCAATACTGTCGATATTAAAGCCCCTTCGAGTAATCAAACTGGTAATTTTTGATAATACCCCGGGGTGATTTAAAACCAGCATCGATATAATGTGGTCGGTGTAAATAGTTTTATCTTCGCCCATTTTTTTCTCCTTCTCCGCTACATCTTTCGGATTACCCGGTCTAAGGGTTTGCCCGCGGGCACCATCGGCACCACATTCTCTTCGCCCTCTACCACCGCATGCAGAAGCATACTTCCTTCGCTTTCGGCAAAATCCTTCATCATCCCTTCCGCATCTTCTAGTTTTTCAAGCTTTGCAGCCGGTATGCCCATCGCCTTGGCAAGCATACAAAAATCCGGGTTATTCCCCATGTGTGTGCCGGAATAACGTTTCTCGAACAGCAGCTGCTGCCATTGACGGACCATGCCGAGGTAGCTGTTATCGAGTAACAGCATTTTGACCTTCAGGCCGTATTGCTTTACCGTCGCCATCTCCTGCATATTCATTTGGAATCCACCGTCGCCGGCTACCGCCAACACCTGGGCTTCCGGATTTCCAACCGCCGCGCCTATGGCGGCGGGCAAACCGTAGCCCATAGTGCCCAAACCGCCCGATGTAAGCAGCCGTCGGCCATGATGAAAGTGAAAATACTGGGCTACCCACATCTGGTTCTGGCCGACATCTGTGGCCACAATGGTGTTTTCGGGAAAATATTTCTGTGCAAGTTGAATAAGGTACTGGGGTTTTAATGTGTCGGTGCGTTCATACTCCAGTTGGTGATCCTCCCGGTACGCGCGAAGCTCCTCAACCCATTCGGAATATTCTCCATAACTCTCTTCACGATTAAGGTCTTCAAGCAAGCCGGTGATTTGTCCGACTATCGGCAGATCAACAGCAACGTTTTTTCCTATTTCCGCCGCATCGATATCTACATGCACTATCTTTGCCTGCTCGGCAAACACCTTCGGATCGCCCATAATCCTATCTGAAAACCTGGCCCCGAATACCATAAGAAGATCACAGTTCTGAAGCGCGTAATTACCATACAGGGTGCCGTGCATCCCGATGGGCCCGTAATTTAACTCATCACGCCGGGGGGCAACTCCATGCCCCATGAGGGTCGTGACCACGGGAATACCGTAACGGTCACAGAACTCATTGACCAATTCCGTGGCGCCTGCACTAGTAACCCCTCCCCCGGACATTACCAGGGGCTTTCGGGCTTCCCGAATATAGTGTTTTAAGGTTTTTACCTGGCGGGGATGGCCGATATCTTTAGGACGATAGCCGGGCAGGTCCGGAATCCCCGGGTATTCAAACTCGGTCTCATCCATCTGCACATCCTTTGGAATGTCCACGACTACCGGACCAGGACGGCCGGTGGCGGCAAGATGAAACGCCTTTTTTACGGTCCCCGCAAGCTCTTCCACATTTTTAACGAGAAAATTTGCCTTAGTAATCGGCATAGTAATCCCAACAGTGTCGGCCTCCTGAAAGGCGTCCGTACCGATCATTGCAGTGGAGACCTGCCCTGTAAACACAACCAGGGGTACCGAATCCATGTACGCGGTGGCAATACCGGTGATGGTATTAGTTGCACCCGGCCCGGATGTAACCAGTACTACTCCGGGTTTTCCGGTTGAACGGGCGTATCCGTCGGCGGCGTGGGTGCCGCCTTGTTCATGCCTGGGTTGAATGAGCCTTATCTCTTTTCCGTGGGTAAGAAGTTCATCAAAAATCGTTATAACGGCACCACCGTTATAACAAAAAAGAGTATCCACCCCCTCTTTTTTTAATGCTTCAACCAGTATCCTTGCACCTTTCATTATCTCCTCCTCTCAATTCATTCACTTCAACAGGATTGAGAAAAGCAGGAACATTAGGTGTATGCTTTCGACTTTAAGATAGACCGGGGCCCGGCCACACGTATACTTATACTACGTATATACGTATTGCCTGGGTCATCTGAGTCGAGGTAGCTTCACTGTTCCTGTTTTCCCGTTGCGGACTGCTATTTAGCAGGCCGAATGGGCCGTAGTACTACGGCAGAAACAATGGAACTCACCCCGAGCTCCGCTAATTAGTAGAATAATAATACCGGATAGGCTTAGTAGTAGGCTGGTAATTAGGAGAGATTGAATGGATGCAATAATAATGATGATGAGGGCGATAATAGAGATGGTAATTGCGATCATCACGTTCATTATTGCATTGTTCATACTGAAAACTCCTAGAATTCACATAAGTTTATGGTTAGAGAGAACGCTATCAGCACTCAAAAAATATGTCAATACAACTCGTACAGTTTTTAGTTGTTTTTTCGCTCTTAATTCGGCAGCAGATCCCATTAGAAGTTCACAGGAGCACCACCCCTAGGGCATAAAGAATCCATTGGAGCCCTGTGAGGCACAGCAGAATGAGGGGAGGTACTACTCTTTTCGGGTTTCCAGCTTTACGGCTGGTCTTGGGGCTGGACTTAAGGCTGGTCTTGGGGGATAGGCCTCCTCCGGCGGCCCCGCCCTCGGGGCCGCTAAGCTGGAATAAAAACAGATCGATTCCGAGAAGTGCCTGTTTTATATTTTCTCTAAACCCCGCACCTCTGTCCCGAACCACTCTGTAGGCGGTCAGCTCTTCAAAATAATAAAAAACCCGGTAGAGCAGCATCCCTAATTTCCCCGGAATCGGCAAGTCGGAAGAGACTGTATAGCGGGATACATATACAAGCCCTACTAAGTTCAACGCCCTTACAAAACCCTGCTGCAAGGCCCCGGAGGTAACAGGAAATGAACCGATATAGGCAATAACCTCTCCAATAGGAGTGAGCAGCTGGGCACCGGTCACTGCGGCAGCAATCATTACCCCCGGCAAGATACGTATTCGTTTCCCTAGATAGACAGAGGCGAGAGCGAAAAAAAGTATGTGGACTAATTTAAGGGGAATGTTTGTCTGCAGGAGAAAGGGCGGAATCATACACAGTCCGGTGACTAGACGAAAAACGGGGGAGACCGGCATGGAACCGGCCTCTTTTATGTTCTCGCCGGTACCGTAGCTCTCAGGTGCCTCCGCTGCCGCCGACAGCCAGCGGGAATGCTGGAGCAGATAAGCGGCAAATCCCCCTAAAATGACTCCTGTTATTGTACCAACCAGCAAAAAAAGCGGTGCAATCAACCATGTGCTTCGACCAAAGATAAAAGCAGAGGCAAATAACAACTGGGCACTATTACTGGCTAAGGCCCCTAGAACCCCGATTCCTATCAGGGAGATCTTATTGGGATACCATCTTCTTAAAAGGAGCATCACTAAGCCGGAGGAGAAACTTCCGGCGGCGGAAAACATGAACACGTAAGAGAACAAAGTGCCGGATACTATCCCCTGACCAAAAATCTTTAAGAAAACCAAAAGAATAAACTCACGGGGCGTAAATAGGGTGAGTGCAATCAGCAGGGGTAAATTTGCCAGACCTATACGAAAAAACGGGATGGGTTTCGGAATTACCAGTTCAACTATAGAGAGGAAAAGCGCCAGGGCGGCAAAAAGTGCTACTCTATCCAGGCGTTTTGAATGCACCTCTGCTCCTTATTCTTCCATGTAGTCGCGGATATCATATTTACGGCTTCTATCAGGTGCATCTATTTCTATAATAGAAGTAAGATAGGGGATGATATCATTCGCGTTTTTGCTGGAACCGTCCAGAAAAAAGAACCACCCTCCGCTTTGTGAATTATTTTCAATACGATATTCGGCGTAAAATATTTTTTCCAGGGGCAACTCCAGTCTATACCAGTGACCGGATATAAGGGACTTGTTCATTCTCTCTTTCCTTATTAATCAGGGGTGTAAAGTATATTCAGGATGAATATATTCAATATAACCCCTGATTCCGGAAGTGCAAAACACCTCTCGATTATCTGTAAAACAGACTACCTCAAAAAAGGGTATTTCTTCAACCAGAGAGATACCACTACCGGTCCCTCCCGATGCTACAATATGAGCTAATACTTCAGCAGCATACGCATCCGGCCCGAAGGTTGTGACACAAAGAATTCCATTTTTTACAGGATATCCCGTAGTGAGATTCAGCAATAAGCGCCCTTCACTGTAGAGCCCGGCAAGAGCATGAAAATTTGTTCCTTTTAATTTAATGACCGGTAGAGAACCTCGCCCCTCGCTTTGTCCCTCACTTTCATAAAGTACTATTTCATTTTCAGTAGTGCACTGCACTATTCCTTTAGAGACGCATATATCTGCTATGCCCTTTTGATTCAACAATGCCGAAACCCTATCAACAATATAGCCGTCCATCCCCGGTACCATGGAAATTTCCATCCCCTTATCCGGAATAAAAATTTCCTTCGATTCTGTATTCACAATTATTCGACGATAGTTTACCTGCTCCAATAATGCATAAATGTCATCGCGATCTGGTTCTCGCCCCTCTTCAATTGCAGTTCTCCAGAGTGAATACAGGGGGACTGCGCTTGGATCATAACGACCCTGGGATAAGCGGGCAAATTTCAGGCTCTTACCGACTATACTTATTACCTCTTTATCTACTTCTACCAGCTGCAGCCCTGCCGCAGAATTGATTTTAGCTATCTGGGAATTTGTATCATTGAAACCCAACTTTTTTTCATACACATCAACCGTGCTATCTAGTTGTGTAATCATTGCTTTAGATAATGTGTAGGGAGAAGTAACCGAGCAATTACTTGAGCCAATAAGTATTCGGTGAGGTTTCGACTCCTCTTTACGGCGGGAACAGCCGTACTGGAGCATGCCTCCCGCCATTATTATGAGCAACATTAGCAACACTGTGTGTTTAAGGGTCCTCATCATATACAGAATGGACCGCTTTTTATAAAACCGTCAACTAATAAAAAAAAATAGAACTCTTTCTTATTCTTCTTCAAAAACCGGTTTCTTTCTATTACAATACCATCATGGTAGAAGAATCCGCAGTTGTACAGAACCAAGCCGGCATCCATGTTCGGCCTTCAGGTGTAATTATTGAAGAAATTGGAAGTTACTCCGGCAGCATCAACGCCGAGGCACACGGATTCAGTATCGAACTGAATAGTGTGATGGGGTTGCTCTCCCTTGGTCTTGTTCAGGGAGATGAGGTAAAGATTACCGTTGAAGGGCCGGAGGAAGAAAAAGTTGCCGCCCAGGTAAAGGAGTTGTTTGAGCGACACTACGATTTTCCACCACGAAAGTAAGAAATAAAGAAAAAGGAAGGGGTAACATGATCAACAGTAGAGATTCAATGCAAACCGAATTAAAGGAAAAGATGCGTGGGGGTGAAGGTACTATTGCCATTACCCATCTGGTTAAGAAGGAAGAAATAAAGAACGGTCGTCTTATGGCCCGCATAGATATACCCGTAGGTTCAAGCATCGGCCCTCACACCCATGAGGGAGAAACCGAGTATTACCTCATCCAAGAGGGTGAGGGGGAAGTACAGGAATCGGATGGTATGAAGAAGGTAGGTCCGGGAGACGTGGTAGTGACCGGTGATCAAGAAACCCACAGCATTACCAATACAGGCCATATTCCACTAATTATGATAGCGGTCATTATTTATGATTCCGTAGCTTCTCGATAGACCCTTTCAATTGCCTTTTGTACAGGCTCATCGTAATGGGGTATTGCCCCGCTCTTTGAAGTAACGTATGAACTTACCAGGGAAGCTAAATTTGCCGCTTTTTCTATATCTCCAGTGTAAAAAAGTCCGAACAAAAAGGCCGCGGAAAAACTGTCCCCCGCTCCAACGGTATCTAGTACCGGTACGTCTACAACCGGAACATGAATATATTTTCCAGCTCTATATACCGAAGCCCCCTGCTTTCCACGGGTTATGGCGGTGGTGTGAATATTCCAATCTTCACTCATTTTTTCACAGAAGTCTAAGCCTGAAATTTCCTTTCCGTATATAAGATCAGAAATCACAGGGACCTCTTCATCATTTAGTTTTAGGATAGTGGACTGTTCAAGGGAGTGGGTTATAACCGTCTTTGAATAATAATCCAGCCGCAAATTTACATCACAAAACACCTCTTTGGGTTCTGCTGCTTCCAATACTTTCACAAGGGCAGCCTGATTACTTTCGGTACGCTGTGCCAGGGAGCCGAAGGCGACAATATCCCATTTTTCCGAGCGGATTTTTTCCATTTGTGAGTCCGACAGCACAATGGAATCCCATGCACTCCCTTCACGGATTACATAAGTGGGTTTTCCCGCATCATCAAGCTCTACTTCTACAATTCCCGTCGGCAGACCTGGTTGTGTAGCGATAAAAGTATCAACCACCCCCTTCTCTTTTACACTTTCCAGGGCCCGGTCCCCTCTTTCATCATCGCCGACGGCCGACACCATCGCCGAATCGGTCCCCATTCGGGCTAAATGGGAGGCTAAATTAAAGGGAGCACCTCCGATATACTCTTTTCCTTTAATTATATCCCATAATACTTCGCCAAAGGCTAATGTTTTCATATCCTATTCCCTTGTTAATTTTCTGTATTTTACCCGGTGTGGAGTGTCGGCTTCTGTTCCCAGACGACGATGCCTGTCCTCTTCGTACTCACTGTAGTTGCCGTAAAACCATCTTACAGAGCTGTCCCCCTCAAAGGCAAGAATATGAGTGGCAATACGGTCGAGAAACCAGCGGTCATGGGAAATCACTATCACACATCCGGCAAACTCCAGCAGTCCGTCCTCCAGGGCCCGCATGGTGTTTACATCCAGGTCGTTGGTCGGCTCATCGAGGAGAAGGCAGTTTGCCCCGCTCTTCAGCATCATCGCCAGCTGCACACGGTTCCGCTCTCCTCCGGAGAGGACCCCTACTTTTTTTTGCTGGTCCGCCCCGAGAAAATTGAACCGCGATACGTAGCCCCGGGAGTTCATCGTACGTTTTCCCAGCTGGATTTCCTCTTTTCCCTCGGAAATCATCTCCCATACACTCTTTTCGGGATCGAGAGATTCCCGCATCTGGTCAACATGCCCCAGCTTGACCGTTTCACCGACCTTCAGGGTCCCGCTATCCGGCTCTTCCTTACCGGTAACCATCCGAAACAAGGTAGTTTTACCGGCACCGTTCGGCCCGATAATACCAACTATTGCTCCAGGGGGCACCGAGAAAGTGAGGTCTTCGACGAGTAATCGATCGTCATACCCCTTTTTTACTTTATCAGCTTCAATCACAACGTCTCCGAGGCGTGGACCCGGGGGAATAAAGATTTGAAGGTCCCTCTGACGATCTTCCTGATTCTGGGCAAGGAGTTCCTCATAGGAGTTTATTCTGGCTTTACTTTTGGACTGTCGCCCCTTTGGGGCCATTCGGATCCAGTCCAGCTCCCGGCTGAGGGTCTTCTGCCGTTCGGTTTCCCGTTTCTCCTCAAGCTCCAGGCGCTGTCGTTTTTGTTCCAGCCAGGAGGAATAATTTCCACGATAGGGAATGCCCTCTCCCATATCAAGCTCGAGAATCCAGCCGGCTACGTTGTCCAGAAAGTAGCGGTCGTGGGTTACGGCGATAACGGTGCCTGAATACTGCTGCAGATGGTGCTCCAGCCACTCAACCGATTCGGCATCCAGATGGTTGGTCGGCTCGTCCAACAACAGAATATCCGGCTGCTTTAATAGCAGGCGGACCAGGGCTACCCGACGTCGTTCACCACCGGAGAGATTATCCACTACTTGATCCTCCGGGGGGCATCGCAGGGCATCCATGGCAAGCTGCAGATGGGAATCGAGGTCCCATGCATCCAGCTCGTCCAGTTTTTCCTGTACCGCTCCCTGCCGTTCGAGGAGTTTCTCCATTTCATCCGGCTCCATGGGCTCGGCAAATTTTTCGTTTATTTTCTCGTATTCTGAAAGGAGGTCTACTGTGTCCTGCACACCCTCTTCTACTATCTGTCGAACTGTTTTTCCATCTTCAAGATGGGGTTCCTGTTCAAGAAAACCAACCGAATACCCCGGGGAAAGGACCGCCTCGCCCTCAAACTGGGTATCAACCCCGGCCATTATCCTGAGGAGCGAACTTTTTCCGGCACCGTTCAGTCCCAGCACGCCAATTTTTGCCCCGTAAAAATAGGAAAGGGAAATGTCCTTCAGGACTCTCTTTTTCCCATGCAATTTACTCACACGCATCATTGAGTAAATTACTTTTTTATCACCTTCTGCCATGTATATGTGTCCTTTTAATCAAACTGGCTAGTAGTGTATAGGCATACAAAAAATTGTCAAGTAAAGATGCCCATGGCCCACTTCACTTCGTCGTTGGCCATCGTTTTAGGGTCCCAGGGAGGGCTGAAGACCCACTCAAGTTCTACCTTCGGGATGTGGGAATTCTGAAGGAGGGTGTTTTTAACATGTTCACCGAGGGTCGGGCCAATCGGGCACATCGGAGTGGTCAGGGTCATTTTAACGTGGACTGTCCACTCCTCGTCCTGATATATTTCGTAAATCAGCCCCATATCGACGATGGAAAAACCTATCTCCGGGTCTTCGACGGGATGTACTTTTTCTAGGAGTTCCTCTTTGCTGTACATGTACTCACTCCTCGCTTTCGGAGGCCCTGTTCCCGGCGGGAGGTTTCTGATCTTCTATTTCCCCAATCTCCTTTTCCCGGGCCTCTTTCAGCATCTGCTCGGCGGTGTTCCAGACCAGCAGGGCGCACTTAATGCGTACCGGGTACTGTTTTACTCCGGCCATCGCCTCCAAATCGGCAATGTCGTCGGGCAGTTCCACATCGTGGTCGGTGAGCAGCATCTCTTTGAACTGCTGAATACGTTCGAGCGCCTCGTCCACCGAGCGGCCTTCCAGGGCCTCGCAGAGCATGCTGCTGGAGGCCATCGAGATGGAACAGCCGTGGCCGTCATAGCTGACCTGGTCGATTGTGTCGCCCTCCATTTTGGTGTACAGTGTGATGGTATCGCCGCAGAGGGGGTTCTTCCCCTCCTCTCTACTGGTCGGGTCGACTAGTTCGAACCTGTGTTTTTTTGATTTATAATGATCGAGCAGTATGTCGCGGTATAAGGTATCACTCACTTTGGTTGTCCTCCTTTGCAGTTTCCTCTACATCTTCCTCTGTATAATAGTGTAACGCATCGAGCTCGGGTTGTGCACCCGGCATACGGGCCTTGAGTTGGTCGGAAAAGGCCGCGGTAAGCAGTTTCCGGGTCTCCTCGCAGCTGATTCCGCGGGATTCGAGGTAATGACGGGCTTCGGCATCCAGCTCGGTAACGGTGGAGCCGTGGCTGCAGCTCACATCGTTTTCCACTATTTCCAGCTCCGGCAGCGATTCAATGCGGGCCCCCGGGCTGAGGAGCAGACTGCGGTGGGTCTCATGACCGGAGGCCCCGCGGGCCCCCTGGGGTATTTTGATGGTACCGACAAAACTGCCGTGGGCCCGGTCGTTCAGGATACTACGTGTCTCTACCTCGCTGGAGGTATGGGGGCCGTACTGTTCAACCACGGTTTTTTGACCGCTGAACCGTTCTCCGCCGGCCTGCATGAGGGTATACTCCGCCAGCTTCGCACCTCGGCCCTGCAATGCATAGCGGGCGTCGTGCATACCGGTTTCGAAGCGGCCGATCTCGCGGCCGATGGTCAGCACCGAATTTTCCCCGAGATAGGCCTGCTCCAGGTTAAACCCGGCGCTCAGCTGAGGGGCCTCCGCACCGGCGCGGGCATCGTACAGGTCGATGGAGGCCCCCTCCTCGAGGATGAAGACGCTGCGGGCCAGCATTGCCGCGCTGCGCTGCCTGCGCTGCTGATCGTCGGCGTGGAGGTGCAGTTCAACAGAGGCCGAGCTGTGGGCACGGGCATGCACTAGGAGAACCGGCATATAATAGAGGGGAGCGGCTACTGCCGGCGATTCATCGCTGTGCAGATGGATATCGAGGCGGATTGGGCTTTCGGATTCGGGGGTTATCTCGAGCACGTGGACCAGGGGCGAGTAGAGAGTCGGCAGGGCAAAGAGCTTGTTTAGCTCCACATCGTTGGCCCGCTCGAGGCGGTGCTGCTGTCGCTCGGCTTCGAGCTGCTGCCATCTCTGTAAGATTTGAGCATCTTCTTCCACGCCGCTTTTCAGGGCGGGCAGCTCCCGCTGGTTCGCGAGCACCCGTACCCTGCCGAGTTTGAGCTGCGATGTGCCCTTTTCGAGTTCCAGCAAAGGATAGAGAGACTTAAGAGGAACCCTGCGCCAGGCTTCGTCGGGGGCACCCGGCCGGGGCAGTGATGCAAATTGCTGCTGTGCTTCGGTTTGTATAGTGTGTTGAAGTGTGGGTGCCATTAGCCTACTGCTCCTTCCATTTCGAGTTGTATGAGGCGGTTGAGTTCGACGGCGTACTCCATGGGCAGCTCTTTGGCGAACTCCTCGATGAAGCCGTTGACGATCATAAAGAGGGCCTCTTCTTCGGAGATGCCGCGGCTCATCAGGTAGAACAGGGCTTCGTCGCTGACTTTGCCGACGGTGGCTTCGTGGGCGAGATTGACCCGGCGCTGTTCCTGTACGTCGATGGTCGGGTAAGTGTCCGAGCGGGAGTGGTCGTCGAGGAGCAGGGCGTCGCACTGGACGTTGGCTGTGACGTCGGTGGCCCCGGGTAGTACTTTGACCAGGCCGCGGTAGGAGCTGCGCCCGCCCTTGTGGGAGATCGATTTGGCGGTGATTGATGAGGAGGTGTGCGGGGCGGCGTGGATGATCTTGGCGCCGGCGTCCTGGCGCTGGATGTCGCTGGCGTAGCCGATGGAGAGTACGCGGCCCCGGGCGCCCTCGCCGAGTAAGGAGACGGCGGGGTATTTCATGGTGGTGCGGGCGCCGAGGTTGCCGTCCATCCATTCGACTTTGGCGTCCTTGTGGGCGACGGCCCGCTGGGTGACCAGGTTGAGGACGTTGTTGGACCAGTTCTGGATGGTGGTGTAGCGCAGGGAGGCCCCTTCCATGGCGAAGAGCTCGATGACGCCGGTGTGGAAGGACTCACGCGAGTAGACTGGTGCGGTGCAGCCTTCGATGTAGTGGACCGAGGCGCCCTTGTCGGCGATAATGAGGGTACGTTCGAATTGGCCCATGCTTTCGGCGTTGATGCGGAAGTAGGCCTGCAGGGGGATGTCGACTTTTACGCCGGGGGGAATGTAGATAAAGCTGCCCCCGGACCAGGCGGCCGAGTTGAGAGCGGCGAACTTGTTGTCGTCGGGTGGTACTAAGCTTGCGAAATAACGGCGAAAGAGCTCCTCGTGCTGCGTGAGCCCCGAGTCGATGTCCATGAAGATGACCCCCTGCTTTTCCAGCTCCTCCTGCATGTGGTGGTAGACCACTTCGGACTCAAACTGGGCCGAGGCGCCGGCAAGGAATTTTTTCTCGGCTTCGGGCACACCGAGTTTTTCGAAGGTCTCCTTGATGTGCTCGGGTACATCGTCCCAGTCGTTGAACTGCTTTTCCGTGGCCCGGGCGTAGTAGTAGAGGTCGTCGTAGTTGATGTCGGCAAAGACCGAGGGGTCGATCCACTGCGGGTCGGGCATGCGGTTGAAGGTGTCCAGGGCCTGCAGGCGGAAGTCGAGCATCCACTGCGGCTCTTCTTTCAGCCGGGATATTTCGCGGACGACCTCCTCGCTGAGGCCGCGGGTGGCCGACTCCATATACTCGGAGGAGGTCTTGAATCCGTATAGCTCCTCGTAATCGCTGTTTATTTTGCTTAGATGTTCACGTTGACTGTTGTTCATATCAGCGCACCGCCGCCTCGAAGCCTTCGCTGTGGATAAAACGGCTCAATTCGACTCCGCCGCTGCGGACTATCTTACCGGCCTGCATGATGTGCACATGGTCCGGAGTGATGTGATCGAGGATGCGGTCGTAGTGGGTGATTATCAGCAGGGACCGGCGGTCGGTCTTGTTCTCTCTGATGTTGGAGAACAGGAGTTTGAGGGCATCGATGTCCAGCCCGCTGTCGGTCTCATCGAGGATTGCCAGTTCGGGTTTGAGAAGGTTCATCTGCAGCACCTCCATACGCTTTTTTTCGCCGCCGGAGAAGCCTTCGTGTAAAGACCGACCGAGGAAGGCCTTTGGGATCTCGAGTTCACGCATGTGTCCGCGCAGCTCCTTCTGGAAATCGCGCACACTGATCTCTTCGTTTCGGCGGGCCTCGGTGGCTTTTTTTAAGAAAGTGGCCACCGGTAGACCGGGTACGGCGGTGGGATACTGGAAGGCCAGGTACATGCCCGCCCGGGCCCGCTGGTCGGTGGACATGGAGAGGAGATCCCGGCCTTGGAATTGGATGGTTCCCTCGGTGACCCTGTGGTGGGGGTGGCCCATCAGCACATGGGCCAGGGTCGATTTTCCCGACCCGTTGGTACCCATCAGCATATGTATCTCACCGGGTTCGATGTCCAGATCTACCCCGTTGAGTATCGGTTTGTTCTGCTCCTCAGCGGCATCATAGACTGTTGAGGAGAGAGCGCGGATATGTAGTAGTGACATAAGTTACTCCGTTCTATCTGAGCTGGTTATTCACTACCAATTTACTAATGTTTAAGAGAGAAGGCAAGTTGAAATTCTGCTGCTAACGCCTGTTCTGCACAAGTGCTTCGCTCTTTTATAGAACAGGGCGGCGGGCAATCCGCCCTTTTAGACATCCACTCCGAAAACCGCTCTAATAATAAAGCCTATGAAAAATGAGAAAAAGGCGACCCCTAGGCTTATAGCTGCCATTTCTCCAAAGCGGTGCAGAAAGTTATAGTCCTTCGCCACTGAAATGTAGAAATTAAAAATTAATATTATCAATAATCCGATTCCAAGGGTTACCGGCAGGGAGATCTGATACACAGGAAGCAGAAAAAATGGTAACACCAGTAAAATAACCGTGCCGATATACGCTATTCCGGTATATAAGGAAGAGCGTAATGCCCGGCTGCTTTCACCTTCAGATTTTTTTGATAAATACTCGGAAGCGGCCATGGACATTGAAGCCGCAATACCGGTGATCAGCCCCACAGTCGCGATAAGTCGATTGTTTTGCAGGGCGAGGGACAAGCCTGCCAGGGTGCCGGTCAATTCAACTAGGGCGTCGTTTAATCCCAGAACAATAGACCCCACATAGTCCAGTTTTTCTTCCTCAATTATATTGATAAGGGCCTTTTCATGAGAATCCTCATCGGCAATTATTTGTTCCGCCTGGGGTATATACTCTTGAATTTTCTGATAGTTGATCTGGGCATTTTCTTCACCCAGTTCCATAAGCTTTATGCCGAAGGTAAGGCCGAACACCTGTGCAATAAAGAGATAAAACCAGACTTTTATACGGTTGGGTGTACACTCACGCCCGGTATATTCCTTCCAGAATTCATAATGTTGATGTTCCTCATTACTAATTTTTTGTAAGGTAACCCGATTACGGCGGTCCTTTTCTTTGTCCGCGAGCTTTTTATAAATAAGGTATTCGGTAATCTCATTTTTTTGAGCAATTATAAGATCTTCCTTTACTGGTCCAATATCTTTCATTCAACTGCCTTTCTTCTTAGATTGTTTTCAATATATTCAAGCAGAGTAGAACGATCAACAGGCTTAGTGATGATTCCCACAACATTTTCAGGAAGATCTTCACTTTCAATTTCTTCATAGCTCCTTCCAGAAATTATTATTACAGGAATAGCCGCAGTTTTTTCATTCGCACATAGTTCATTAATAACAGTTATCCCGTTTTTCTTGGGCAGCTGAAGATCAAGTATGGCCATATGGGGCAATTCTTCGCTTATTAGGGAAAGGGCCCCCTCTCCATCCTTCGTTTCTGAAACCTGGTACCCTGCCTTATCTAAAATTCGGTGTAAAAACATCCGGTTGATGTTTTCATCTTCAGCAATAACAATATGCTGTTTTACACTGTGCTTTTGCATATTCTGTTCCAATAAAGCCTCCAGTTTTTCCATTGAAGAAATAGGTTTGGTCACATAGTCGTTCGCGCCGACACGATAACATCTTTCACGATCGGAGGACATTGCATAGGCGGTCATCGCAATAATCGGCACCCTGGCTCCGGCCTCACCGGCTTCATTACGCAGCTTCGTTATTGCCTCATATCCATCCATAACCGGCATCTGAATATCCATTAACACGGCGTCGATACTCGCAGGGCGTAAAATAAACTGTTCAAGGGCCTCCTTGCCGTTTCTGCATTTAGTTATCTTCCACTGCTTTTTTGAGAAATAGTCATCCAACACCTTCATATTTATATCGTTATCTTCAGCAATAAGGATTGTCGGTACCATGGTTTTGTCCTTAGTTACAATCGCGCCGGCGGAATCGCCCGAATTTGTGGAGGCCTGAGTGGAGGCCTGAGATAATTTCTGGTTGAACACCTTATGCAGCATGTCAGATAGATTATTGTAATCAATTGGTTTTTCAATAACCCGATGCACATTGTACTGGGAAAATCGGTTCCTGTAATCGGCGCTTTCCGGTGGATAACCGGCAATTACAATTGGGATACGTGAGAGAAGAGGGTCTTTATCAAGAAATTCGAGGAATTCTTCTAATTGTGTCTTTTTACCTGAAATAAGAACGAGCTGCTCTTCTGGTTCCCCTACCCGAGTAATTTTTTCTTTTAAAGACGTACTTTCATCCTCCGTTAACTTTCCCGGTGAAACAGGATATACCGGCACTTCAAGATCTTCAAAATACATGTTGAAAACTCTTCGGGATGATTCATGGGCTTCCGCCAGAAGTATCTGCTTTACCGAAGCTCTTTCAGAGTCCTCCGGGGCTTTTGCAGTTTCACTGTTCACTCCCTTGCCTATCGCCAGATCAATAACAAAGGAAAAGGTACTTCCCCGTCCCTCCGCCGAATCGACATGGATGCTGCCGCCCATCATTTCAATCAATTTGGCACTAATCGCCAATCCAAGCCCGGTCCCTCCATACTTTCTAGTAGTAGCTTCGTCGGCCTGGGTAAATGTCTGAAAAAGCCTTTCCACATGTTTCGGGTCTATTCCGATTCCGCTGTCGCGGCATACAAATTTGAGTCTTTCCTTTCCCGGGGGAGCCCCGCTCTCCCGGGCTATTTGTACTTGAATTTCACCTTCACCGGTAAACTTTACCGCGTTGCTCAATAAATTGTACAGCACCTGTTTCAGTCGCAGGGGATCTCCTATAAGTCGTTTCGGGATTTTTGGATCGACCCCGGCTACCAACTCTACTCCATTACGCCATGCGCTCACACTCAATAGCCGGGCTGCACCGGAAATAACCTCTGCTGGGTTAAATTCAATTTCCTGTAAAGTTAATTTTTTAGCTTCTATCTTTGAAAGGTCCAGAATATCATTCAGGATACTCAACAAATTATCCGCCGATGATTTTGCTAATCTCAGATGCTCCTTCTGTTCGTCCGGGAGGTCCGCCATCATAGCAATTTCCAACATTCCAAGAATTCCGTTCATGGGTGTTCTAATTTCATGGCTCATATTCGCAAGAAACTGACTTTTTGCCCGGCTAGCCGCTTCAGCCTCAACCTTTGCCGCCTTCAGTTGGTTCCTTGCCTCTACCATTTCAGTGATATCAATTACCGCCATAAAGATGTTCATTCCCTGTTGGGAGTTCTTTATAGTGGTGCTTTGAATACGTACGTAAAAGTTACTCTTATCGGGCTTAATCAAGCGAATTTCACGGGGTTTCCCCTTGCCGTACTTCAATATGTCTTGAAAATGAAAATAGAAGAGGTCCTGGTCCTCCGGATAAATGAAATCGGTAAACTTGCTGTCGGTACTTCTTGCTACTTCTCGGCCGAGCATATGTTCGGCCGAGTAGTTCATATCCTTTATAAAGCCCTGTTTATCTAGGTTAAAATACCCCACAGGGGCCAAATTAAATAAGGAGGTATACTTCGCCCGCTCTTCCTGGAGCTTCAGTTGTGAATTTTTTAATTCGTCGTTCTGTAATTCAAGTTCTATCTGATGGACCTGAAGTTCATGCAGCAGCTCTTCATTAGTATAGTGTGCATACTCCTGTAAGCGTCCGCCCTGTTTATCTAAATAACTTTCAGCTTCCTTTCGAAAATTGTCATTTAAAGAAGGCTTCTCCATTCTTCCTCACTCCACCTCGGTTTTCTGTATGCTAAACACTGCTCCGTCAACTTCACCATCGGTTTCAGTAAAAAGGGGTGAGCCGTTAATAAGCAAATATATTGTTGTTCCATCAGGTTTTTTAATTGTGTGCTTATAGTCATAAAGGGAACCACTAGTCTGCATAATCTTACTGAAGGGAAGCTCCTCAACGGGTATTTCCTTTCCTTCAAAATCCGTTATTTTCCAACCGCGGTCACCGAAACCTCGCTTCAGTATCTCCTCCCGGCTAATACCGAATATTTCAGCTGCTTTTTGATTCGCAAAAACAATTTTGCCCTCCTTGTTCACCATTGTTTTACCCACCGGGCTGTTCTCAAGAATCCTTACTAATAGATTTCGCTCTTTTTTCAGCTTATCCTCAAATTTCTTTTTCTCATCAATATCCAAAAAGGTAATTACAATACCTTCAACTACGTTATTCACCGTGCGGTAGGGCAAGATTTTCATGTGGAACCACTTACCCTCTTTGGTGCTGATCTCTTTTTCTACCGGAGCAAGGCTGATCAACACCCGTCGGATATCCTCCATAAACTCATGTTCTTCAATATTGCGGGTTATGTGTTCTATCGGTCGTCCAACATCCATTTCCATTATGTTTATTACCTCCGTTACCGCGGGGGTGTATTTCCGGATCTTGTACTCCTTATCTAAAAAAACCATTCCTATATCGGTATTATTGAGAAAATTTTTCAGATCATTGTTGGCCTCCGACAACTCCTCAATTTTATTCTGGTATTCGGCATTTACCGTATAGAGCTCTTCATTCACCGACTGAAGTTCCTCATTAGTACTCTGCAGCTCTTCATTAGAGGCGATCAGTTCTTCGTTTGTTGCCTGGAGCTCTTCGTTGGAAGTTTCCAGCTCCTCTATTGTTGCCTGAAGGTTTTCCTTTGTAAATTGAAGCTCCTGCTCCAAATCCGCGATCATCTTATTTTGTTGTTCATCGAAGGAGCTCTTTTCCTCATCCTCTGGTTCCCGAACGCGGTCCTCTTGATCTTGAAACATCACGAGAAAATACCCGATCGGTTTATTTTGTCGATCAAGCACCGGTCGGACGGATAAGTCTACAAAGAAGGTTTTATTTTCATTTTGCAGGGTAAGGTCCCTATAGGTAATGGGACTATCCTCTTTTAGGGCCTTATGTACCGCCGTACTCACCGCAGCCTTAATGCCGTTCGGCAGTAAATCAAGTACATTCAGCGAAATTTTACCGGTTGGTATTTTCATAAACTTGGAGGCTTCGCGGCACACATGAATCAAATTGAGGTTACGATCAATTATTATCGACGGGGGTACATACTCATGGATCAGGTAGTCATAGGCACTCTCCATCATATCATCGCCGGCGGCGGCTTTTTTGGTGTAGATCTTTTGGGGAAACCGCTCCCGCTTTTTCTTGTTGGGCTTGAGGGGAGGAACAAAATAATCGGAAACCCTGTTTTGCTGGGATTTCTGTTTACACTGGTAAATCTTCCATTTTGTATCGACGAGGCCAAACACGCCGCTTAATTCCCCAACGGACTCACTGGAGCCGAGAAACAGATACCCATCCTGCTTTATCGAAAAATGAAACGCCCCCAAAACCCTTTGTTGTATTTCCGGTTTTAGATAAATGAGCATATTACGACAACTGATCATATCAATTGCCGAAAAGGGCGGGTCCTGCATCACATTGTGGTTTGCAAAGATGACCATACGCCGTATTTCCGGGTTTACCTGAAAGGTATTTTCTTTTTTTGTAAAAAACTTATGAAGCCGGTCCTGACTTACATCGGTAACGATACTCTCTGGATAAATGCCTACTCCGGCATATTCGATGCTATCACGATCTATATCGGTGGCGAATATCTTCACATCGTAGTCGATATTCAGGTCCTGCATCTTTTCATAAAACAAAATTGCCAAAGAATAGGCCTCTTCTCCGGTGGAACAACCCATGCACCATAAACGCAACTGCTGTTCATCCTTCTTTTTCTTTAACAAGTCCGGAACTGCTGTTTCTTTTATATTTTCAAAAGCCTCGGTGTCTCTAAAAAAGCGGGTTACACCGATCAATAGGTCCTTATACAGGACGTGGACTTCCTTTGGTGAGGATTCCAAAAACGCAGCATATTCTTCGGTGGAATCGAGCTGATTTATTCCGATTCTCCGCTCAATTCGACGAATAACTGTAGAATCCTTGTATTCTGAAAAATCAACCCCTACAACATCTCGTATTCGGGATAAAATCTTAGAGATAACGGTGGCATGCCGAGTTGACAGCTCTCCCTCATCTTCATTTTCATGATCAAGCAGGGGATGTTGAATAATCCTTGACAACTCATGGGCGATATCCTTGGGGGGTAATACGTAATCAACTAAACCCGTAGAACTGGCACTGCGGGGCATACCGTCGAATTTAGCGGAGATATTGTCCTGAGCAAAAACAAGCCCCCCCGCCCCTTTCACAGCCCGGATTCCAAGGGTTCCGTCGCTTCCCGTTCCGGAGAGAATAATACCGATAGACCGCTCTTTCTGGTCCTCCGCAAGGGACCGTAAGAAGATATCAATAGGAAGATTCAATCCATGACTGTGGTCCTGTTCTGTAAGATACAGTTTTCCATGATAAATTTTTAGATTCTTACGCGGAGGTATCAGGTACACATTGTTTACCTCTACCTCCATACCGTCTTCAGCCCGCTTTACTTCCATTTTTGTATATTTTGAAAGTAGCTCCACCATGAGGCTTTTATAGTCCGGGGAGAGATGCTGAACAACTACAAAGGCCAATTGGGTATCATCGGGGATGGAACGAAAAAACTCTTCCAGGGCTTCCAGCCCTCCCGCTGAAGCTCCTATACCCACAATTCTAAAAGAATCCCGCGCCGCCATTGATTTCTCCACTATCTTGGTATTTAGTTCATTACAATATACTATTATTCATTCCGAGGGATACGTCAAATTTTGTTTTATCCGGTCCAGGAGGGCCCAGGGGAATTGATAGGGAAACGGGCATAGCGGGGGTGCCTTGCCGCATTTGAAACAAGTTATTAGAATACCCTCCAGGAGGCGCAATATGGCAGCAAAAGTAGTAATCGGCGTTGATCATGGGGCATTAGAGATTAAAAAAGAAATTGTTGACCACCTTGTAAAGCGTGGCTATGAAATAACAGATGTAGGAGTATCCACTGAGGAGTCGGTCGATTATCCGGATAAGGCCGTTGACGCGGTGAATGAATTCCGTAAGGGCGGGTACGAGTTTGGAGTTGTATGCTGTGGTACAGGGATAGGTATTTCCATTAGCGCAAATAAAATGAACGGAATTACCTGCGCAATGCCGCAAAATAGTTTTGCCGCCCGTATGGCCAGGGAGCACAATGATGTGAATTTTCTTGCCTTCGGCGGCAGAATAGAGTACAGCGAACCGGTTTCAGAGATGCTTGACGCCTATATTGATGCACAATTCGCCGGGGGCAGACATACTCGCAGGGTAAAAAAAATGAACGGGCTGGAAATTTAAAGAACTCTTCAGCCTGGTGCCTTAAATAGGAGGGTTGTAATAAAGAGTCCTCTGAAAAAAGGTCGAAATTCCGGGAAATGTTGTTTTTTTCTTATTTTTTTGAAGCAGGGATGCATTTTTTTCCTCTATTAACATATGGAGGAAAATATGTTACGTGCACTACGAATCAGCTTTTTATGTGGAATCCTTATTATCATCCTTGGGTGTGCTTCTTCACCCTCTGGTTCAGACAGACATTCTGTTGCTATCTTCCCTCAAGGGTCGACTGCTACCGTAGGGGTCTCCTTAAACCCGTACACCGCCGTTCACAGTCTATACAGCGGCCTCATTCTTCCGCTTGAGCTTGTTGATACTATAAACCTCGATACAAAGTATAAGCTCATCAAGAGTGTATGGGCGATAAGTGGGAAAAAGAACCCGGTGGTCCGCACGGAGCTGTCAGGCTATTTTAAGGATGGGCCTCTGCTCATCTTACCCACCTATCGTCACAAGGAACCGCAAAGGCTCGAATGGCGTAGTAACGCTATTTACAGCCCAATTACAAAGTCTCCCCTTAGAAAAAAGGGAAAATTTCTCACCCCTGAAGATGGGTCGATGCGTAATATTCAAGACACCATCTTTTTGATTGAAAAACGGGCGGTCCGTCTCTCCGAACTTTACTCGCAGCAGCGCGAAGAACGCCTAAAAAAAGAAGGGGCCACACTTCATTTGGTACAGCTCTATATGCACGACGGCCAAAAAGAAAATGATCATCGTATAATCCCTCTTTTAGAAAGTCGGAGAGGGTCGGCTTTGAAGGATGCGGTATCAAAATTCGTTTTGGATTTGAGTTATGTTCAATATAATTTGTATACCGGACACTACAAGGAGGCAGAATTACTACTGAAACAAATAAGATCGAAACTTACCACTGTCCCCCCGGCGCTGCAACGGCTGTACTTCTTTACTTATGAAGAATACTGTTTAACAAGGGCTTTTGATGTTCAGGACACCACATATCTGGTAGAATATATGCAATTCCTTTAAAGAGAGTAGGAGGGAAACAGCAGTTACATATGCGCCGAGAGTTTTTTGAGGCCCAGTTTGAACAGGCGGTTATCGACTATTACTGTCTCCTCAACAAGGGATACCCGGAAAAACGGACTCGATTACTTATATCAGACCACTATCAACTGAACAAATCTCAACGTACCGTGCTCTACCGAGGTGTGTTCTCAAAAAAATTAAATCAACAGCGATCCGGGAGGCTTCTAGTACCGGAGGAAGTAAAAGAGAGGTCCTTAAGCATAGATTTTTTAAACCTGCTCTACCTATTGATGAACTACTTTTACGGCAGGAATCTTTTTATCGCTACCGACTGCGTGGTGCGGGACGACGGGGAAAACTATTCTCATTTTTCCTCCATCTCTATTTTTTCGCACGTACTTACCCTTATCTCCCGTTCACTCTCCCAGCTCCAGCCTTCCGAAGTCGAGGTTGTTCTTGACCACCCCCAGGCAGCCCTGCCCTTTGAAGCACTGGAGAACACAGAATATTTGAAACAGCTTTTTAGTGTCGGGGATACACATGTAGTGATTAATTTCAGCTGCTCCGCCGATACCGAGTTGAAAAGGAATAGCCACTCCATTATCGCGAGTGCAGACTCCCGTATAATCGACCACATTATCGGTGACCGGAAGGAAGGAATTTTTGATCTGGGGCATTTTATCCTCAGCTACTATTATGGAGCTGAGTTTCCAAACCTTGCAAAACTTATTGGACATAAGTAAAACTATGAACTACACTTTTCAACAAGGCATATTAGTTTTATCCAGAGGCTGGCTTGTGAACTATATCTTTTTAGGGTATCTTAATTAAAATACAGCTATGAAAAACGTCGATAATTTTATGAAAGGCCCTGAGGCTATCAAGCACTACGATCTGCTGAACTCTTTGGGCATTTTTGACTATCTTTCTAACTGTAAACGCCGCATACACGATTTGGAAGAATTGCTCTCCGATGCAATTGAAATTTTCAACCAGGATAGCGGGGACAGTCTGATTGACTATATCACCTCAAATCTTGTAGACAAATTTGTTCCCAGTTTTTTACAGTTCGTGCTTAAATTACACGGAGAAGATCAAAGACCTCGCACTATTTGCTACCATAACCTAAAAAGGGTTGAATCGCCGGCCCCCATTCATTCCCTGGAAGCATATAATCGCTATTTTTCCACTTATCCGGGAACCATAAGCTTTTCACTTTTCGAGTATTCAATTCAAAACCAGGCAGCGGCTGAATATCTAAAACCCCTTAATCCGGAAATAATAATCCCCATTAGCGGTCCGGATGAACTCTACGGAATGATCATCGTCGGTAAGAAAATAGTAGAAGGGGAATATTCCGACGAAGAGATAGTCTATATTGATCGTCTGCTGAAATTCGCATCCCTAAGTTTTCAGAATGTAATTCATTATCGCAGCAGCGTAACAGATTTTAAAACTCAACTTTATAACCATTCATTTTTTTACAAGCGTCTTAACGAAGAGCTTGCGAAAGTCCAGCGTTATGATAAAAGCATCTCTATTCTCCTGCTTGATATTGATCACTTTAAACAGCTCAACGACCAGCATGGCCATTTAGCCGGCGATAAAGTTCTTTTTCACTTATCCAGGACCCTGGAACAGACCTTACGGCAAGAAGATGTCGTCGCCCGCTTTGGTGGTGAAGAATTTATAGTTCTGTTGCCGGAAAGCACAAAGGAGGCTGCCTTTCATGTTGCTGAACGTATTCGGAAAGAGATTGAGCAGATGGAAATACAATACTTGGAAAAAGCCCTAAAGATTACGGTAAGTATTGGTGTTAACTACATCAATACGGCCCGCTTCACCACAGCTGCGCAGATTATTGAGCAGGCCGATAAGGCATTGTATACCTCAAAGTCTAATGGGAGAAATCGTGTTACTCTTTATAAGCCGGGACTCCTTTTCAAAGTAACCCATATCGGTTAGGAGTGAAAAATGAATAGCAACGACAAATATGAACAGATGAACCACACAGAGCTTGTAAAAAAACTCAAGGAGTTGGAGAGAGAAAACCAGGAATTGCAGCATTTTAAGCAGGATTTTAAACAGCAGGAGCTGGAACGGAGTATTATTCATGAGAAGCTTGAATTTTCCTGGGCCGGAAATTTAGGCCGCTGGGAGTGGAATGTAAAAACTGGTAAAGTGATATTTAACCCTAAAAAGGTACAGGCCCTTGGGTATGAGGTATCCGAATTTTCTCCAACGGTGGATGCGTTTACCAACCTGCTTCATCCCGATGACTATGAGGCAACAATGGACAATATGCGTCGCCATCTTTACGGAAAAATACCCGCGTATGAGGTGGAATACCGTATTAAAACCCGCAGCGGGGCATATAAGTGGTTTTATGACCGCGGCAGGATTGTAGAATACGATAATGATGGGGCTCCCCTGAAAATCACAGGAATTGTTTTCGATATCACCGAACAAAAAGAGTTTGAAGCACGCCTTGAAGAAACAAACCGTCGTCTTGCAGAGGCAAACGACGCGAAGAATAAAGTTTTCAACATTATCGCCCACGACCTTCGGAATCCCTTTGCGAGCATTATTTCTTTTATCAATTTATTAGAAAAAGTGGAGTTTGATGTAAGTAAAGAGGAAAACCGTTATATCATTTCAGAGTTAAAAAAAATCACAACAAATACCGATCTGCTGCTGCAGAACCTCCTTTCATGGTCCCGCAGTCAAACTGAAAAAATTGAGGCAAGACCGGAGGAATTTGAACTTGCTCCACTAATTGATTCGGTCTGCGGATTGTTTGAAACCCAGGCAAAGGGCAAGGACATTTTACTATCCCAGGAAGTAACACCGGATTTAACAGCACTAGCCGATGAAAACATGCTGCACACGGTATTGCGAAACCTCATTTCAAATGCCATAAAGTTTAGCCACCCTCATCGAACAATAACAATCCGTGCCCAGCGGGAGGCGGAGGAGATACTGATTGAAGTAATTGACCAGGGTATCGGTATAGAAACGGAACAATTAAACAAACTCTTTGATATAGGCTCTGTTTTTTCCACACACGGTACTCAGGAAGAACAGGGAACCGGACTCGGTTTAAAACTTAGCAATGAATTGGTCAAGCGTAATAATGGGCGCTTGTGGGTAGATAGTCATCCGGAACAAGGCTCTGTTTTCTATATCAGCCTGCCGGAAAAATAGCTCAAAAAATCTATATACTAAGTAGTCATACTAGTAATGGGGCCTTTGAAAAAGGACAATTTCCGCCTTCTCAGCAGGTATTCTCAGCACCTCTATTGAAGATAATCTATCAAAATGTGATACTATCGGCGAGTCTTAGGACGCACACGTTACGGACCCGAGGCGGGGATATACTAAGAGAGGTTGAACTAATGGATTCTAGCGAAAATGGAAGTTCTCTACACTTCATTGAACGTGTTATTGAAAAAGATTTGAAGGAAGGAAAATACGGGGGACAAGTAGCAACCCGTTTTCCTCCCGAACCAAACGGATACCTGCATATTGGGCATGCAAAATCGATCTGCCTCAACTTTGGCCTGGCTGAAAAATACAAGGGCCGCTGCCATCTGCGATTTGATGATACCAACCCTGAAAAGGAAGAAATAGAATATATTGAATCGATTAAAGAGGATGTTCACTGGCTGGGCTTTGATTGGGACAAACACGAGTACTTTGCTTCAGACTACTTTGAACAGTTGTATGAGTGTGCGGTACACCTTATTAAAACCGGGAAAGCATACATCGACAGTCTTTCACCTGAAGAAATAAGGGAGTACCGGGGAACTTTAAAAAAGCCGGGAAAGGAGAGCCCCGACCGTTCACGCCCTATAGAAGAAAGTCTCGATCTGTTTGAACGAATGCGGAAGGGTGAGTTTGAAGAGGGCAAATACGTATTGAGAGCAAAGATCGATATGGCTTCGGGGAATTTGAATATGAGGGACCCGACACTCTACCGTATTAAGAAAATTAAGCACCACCGCACCGGTGAAACCTGGACAATTTACCCGATGTACGACTTTACCCACCCTCTTTCGGATGCCATAGAAGGGATCACCCATTCAATTTGTACCCTCGAATTTGAGGACCATCGCCCCCTGTACGACTGGGTCATTGAGGCCTCGGAAATCGAACATACCCCGCATCAGTACGAGTTCGCCCGTTTAAATTTGAATTATACAGTTATGAGCAAACGTAAGCTTCTTACACTGGTAAAAAACAAATACGTAGACGGCTGGGACGACCCCCGTATGCCGACCATTTCAGGGTTTCGACGAAGGGGCTATACACCGGAGTCCATCCGAGATTTTGCCGAACGTATCGGAGTGGCAAAATCAAACAGCACTATAGATATTGCGCTCCTCGAACACTGTCTGCGGGAGGACCTCAACAAACGCGCTCAGCGGGTTATGGGGGTAATCGACCCCGTGAAAGTGATTATCGATAATTACCCTGAAGATCAGGAAGAGTGGCTTGAAGCGGATAACAACCCTGAAGATGCCTCCGCGGGAACTCGACAGATACCTTTTAGTCGTGAAATCTATATTGAACGAGAGGATTTCATGGAAGATCCGCCGAAAAAGTTCTTCAGGCTTGCCCCGGGCAGGGAAGTTCGGCTCAAGCACGCCTATTATATCACATGCGTGGATGTTCGAAAGAATCCCGACAACGGCGAGATTGAAGAGATACATTGCACCTATGACCCGGCTTCGCGGGGAGGATGGACCGACGACGGGCGAAAAGTAAAGGGAACCAGCCACTGGGTCTCAGCCAGTCACGCATTTGAGGCTGAGATAAGGATCTATGATCACCTTTTTACCACTGAAAATCCAGGGGAAACCACAGGGGAGTTTCTTGACGATATAAACCCGAATTCCCTTCAGATAGTAAAAGAGGCCAAACTGGAACCCTCCTTGAAAGCCGCACGACCGGGGGAATTTTATCAGTTTTTACGCAAGGGATATTTCTATGTGGATACAAAGTATTCCCAACCGGAACAGCCGGTATTTAATCGCACGGTATCACTAAAAGATACATGGGCGAAACTAAAGAAAAAATTGAACAAATAGGGCCCGTCACATATGTTGACCGCCTTGTACAGCCCTCACATGGGTCCCTCGTACAGCCCTCGTACAGCCGGATCGTTACGTGGGGCGGCCGGATGAGGGCCTTATCATCGCCGGCGAATTACCCAGCTGCGGTGAGGCCGGCGCTTCCCATTAAAATCGGGAGGAATTGTAGTGCGAGTAGTATTCTCCACTTCCGCGCCCCGCAGCCTGCCGGGGTCAAAATGGAATTTGTGATAGTTAGTTGAAAAAAGGATACTGCCGTTTTTTGAAAGCAGCTTCAGGCACTGCCCAATAAACCACACATAATCCCGTTGAATATCGAAGGTCCCCTCGATTTTTCTGCTATTTGAGAAGGTTGGAGGATCTAGGATAATCACATCGTATCTTTCACCCCTTTCAACCGCCCTCTGCAGATATTCCCGTGCATCGCTATTGTGAAAAGTGTGCATATCACCGGACAGACCGTTGAGCTCCAAATTCTCCTGGGCCCAGCGCACATACGGGGCAGAAAGATCAACAGATACGGTACCAGCAGCTGCACCGGCGGCCGCATACACGGTAAAAGCACCGGTATACGCAAATAAATTGAGAATTCGGTTTCCGGCGGCGACTTCCCGCACCAACTGCCGGCTTAGCCTGTGGTCCAAAAACAATCCGGTATCAAGGTAATCCGATAGGTTCACCTTGAACTTCAGCCCCTGTTCCTGCACTATCAGGTTTTTTTCTTTCTGATTCAGCTTTTCGTGCTGAAGAGCTCGCCCCTGCACAAAGCGGTGTTTGAAGAAAATCCTTTCATAAGGGACATACAGCATCCTTGCGGCGGTGTCCAGAAAATCGGCCTCCGCATCAAGAAATTCGGGGCGGCGGGATTCTGCCATGGAAGAGATATGCAGATAATTCCCGTAAAAATCAATGAACCATGGTATTTCCGCAATATTCCAGTTATAGACCCGAAAGCAGTCTGTATCCATGTGTGAAAATAAATTCCGAAATTCCTGATGATTTTTTTTTAGAAGTTTTCCAAAATCTTTTTGTAGTTGACTTGTATCCATAATAATCCAAATAGTATCCTGTATAGAGGAGTATAGTATGGCATCATTTTCCGATAATCAACACCCCCATTTTCCGGCAAGGACGGTAATGAAAATTATTACCATCATGCCCGACTCAATCTCAGACCAACAAACCCGACTTGAATCTATATTTCATAAGCTGCTCCTTGCACCTAAAGAATGGAAAAACAAGAGCAGTGGGAAAAAGAAGTATATGAGTTTTACCACAACTGTGTACATACAGAACCGGGAACAGCTGCAGAATCTCTATTCAAGCCTTGAGGCCTTACCGGAGGTAAAACAAATCTTGTAAGTTCCAGGATAGGAAGCAGAGGTATAGAGGCTTGATAGCCCCACACAATAGAAGGTAAGGGCCTTTTGCTTTCCCTTCGAATTATTGATATATTTACACCGAACAAGGAGGAGAACATATGTCACATCATACTTTAAATTCTACATGGAAAGAGGGAATGGCCTTTGAAACCGAGGTAAACGGCCATAAGTTTGTAATGGATGCCGATGATTCCGTCGGCGGAAAGGATGAAGGACCGCGACCGAAACCGCTTTTACTCGCCTCATTGGCCGGGTGTACCGGAATGGATGTTATTTCAATACTGAAAAAAATGCAGCAGCCCTTTACCTACTTCAATGTAGACATAGAGGCGGAGGCAACCGAAGAACACCCTAAGCACTATCATACAATCAAAGTTATCTATGAGTTCAAAGCTTCCGATAAGCTTGACGAGAAAAAGGTTAAGAAGGCGGTTGAACTGAGTCAGGAACGGTACTGCGGGGTAAGCGCGCTTCTGAAAAAAGCGATCACCGTTGATTACGAGATAAAATATATCTAAATGGACAATCAAAGTAATAAACTCACAAAGCAGCTAGAACTGGAGAACGGAGGGCCCCTTGAATGGAAAACCTACGCCTTTTTACTTGCCGGAAAGGACCGGCAGATTCTTACCAAGGGTGGGCTCCTCTACATCGTACAAGGGACCCTCATTTTCGAAGATTTTGAATCCGATCGCCCGATCTACCGTATAATAAGCACCACACGCACCCCATATAAAAAGACTAAAAAAACTGCTTCCCTAGATTCGATTACCCTCTTTAAAGAGATTAGCCGCCGGGATGCCCTAAAAATTCTACGGGGAAAGCGGACACTCGCGCAAGTCACAACTCCGGGTAGATTTAAGCGGTTTCTAGACAGAACGGTACATGCTGTTCAGTTTAACGACGGTACTGTCTGGTTTTGTGAAATGTACGATACAAAAAATTTGGAAGACTACATAAACCCAAGGAGAGAATATGAAAGCATTTAAGGCCTATGATATTCGCGGTGTGTACAACCGTGATTTTAACGCTGAAGACGTGTATAAAATCGGTTTTTTCTTACCACGCCTTCTAAAAACAGATAAAGTATTAGTCGGCCGGGATGTGCGCAGCAGCACTGAAGAAATCTTTGATGCCCTTAGCAGGGGAATAAACGATGCCGGTGCTGATGTCTACGACATGGGACTTGCAACTACCCCTATGGTCTATTTTGGAACTGCCCGCTTCAACTTTGATGCATCCGTACAGATTACCGCCAGCCACAATCCCAAGGAGTATAACGGGCTAAAAGTATCCCGAACCGGCGCCCTTCCTGTAGGCTATTATTCAGGACTTGCAGACCTTGAACAACTCATTTCCTCCGGTGTAGTTGAACCTGTAGAACAACGGGGAAAGATTGAACCGATTGATGTAAAGGATACCTACATCGATTTCTTGAAAAAGTATGTACCCCGGGACCTTTCATCTTTAGATATCACGGTAGACTGTTCCAATGGAATGGCGGCCTTGCTAATTAAAGACCTTCTAGGAGAGAAGCCGCATTACCTCTACGACACACTCGATGGTACATTTCCCAACCATGCTCCTAATCCCCTGGAGGAGGAAAATGTCAGGGACCTTAAGGCGGCGGTAAAGAAAAACAACAGTGATATAGGTATCATCTATGACGGGGATGGTGACCGTGTCATGTTTGTAGATGAAAAGGGTTCCTTTATTCCACCGGACCTCATTATTGCCGTACTCGGCCGCTACTACCTCGAACGTGAGAAGGGGCCTGTGCTTCAGGATATCCGCACTTCCCGTTCGGTTTCGGAATACATTGAAAAACTCGGGGGAACTCCCCATACCTGGAAGGTTGGGCACGCCTATGCAAAACTGAAACTCCGTGAGCTTAAGGCTGTATTTGGTGGAGAATTGGCAGGCCATTACTACTTCAGGGATTTTTATAATTGCGATTCCGGAATACTCGCCAGTTTGCTGGTATTGCACGTTGTTCTGGAAGTAAAGAAAGAAGGGGTAACTCTGAGCCGGCTTATTGATGAAATTAAGGTGTATGCCAATTCCGGGGAAATCAATTTTCGTATTGAAGAGAAAGAAGCGGCGATGGAAGCGTTAAAAGACCATTTTACCGCCCAAAAACAGCCCTCCGCCCTTCTCGATTTTGACGGTTACAGGATTGAATACCCCGATTGGTGGTTTAACGTTCGCCCTTCAAATACGGAGCCCTATTTGCGCCTGGTAGTTGAGGCCCCGAACCAGAAGGAACTTGATGGACGCCTCAAAGAGATCCGATCGGTCCTGCAACAGTTTGAGGATTGAAGTTAAGTACTAGGACTCATTGCATCCTGCAGAATTATAGGGTATAAAGAGAATACATAAAATAAGCTGGAGTAATAATATGCGCGTACTTTTAGTCGGAGGCGCCGGGTATATCGGCAGCCACGTCGCTTTAGCCTTTCTGGATAAGGGCCACGAGGTAGGCATTCTTGACAACCTTTCAAGCGGGTTGCGTGAAAATCTTCATCCCGATTCTCAGTTTTTTGAAGGAGATATTCTGGACACTCAGCGTGTAGATGCAGTGTGTTCTGAAGGGTGGGACGCCCTTATCCACCTCGCTGCTTTTAAGGCCGCCGGAGAATCGATGATAATTCCAGAAAAATTCTCAGTCAACAATATTACCGGCTCCCTCAACCTAATGATTGCCGCAGTACACCACAACATACAAAACTTTGTACTTTCCTCATCCGCGGCTGTGTACGGAGAACCTGAATATCTGCCCATTGATGAAACACATCCTACAAAACCCACCAACTATTACGGTTTTACTAAACTGGAGATAGAGCGAAATTTGAAGTGGTACGATCAATTGAAGGGTCTAAAATTCGCCTCCCTCCGCTATTTTAACGCAGCCGGCTATGACCCTAGCGGTCGTGTCACTGGTTTAGAGAAAAACCCGGCGAACCTTATTCCCGTGGTTATGGAAGCGGCGGTAGGTGTCCGTGATGAACTGCTGGTATTTGGAAATGATTACGACACCCTAGACGGAACAGGGGTTCGCGACTATATTCACGTAACAGACCTCGCTGATGCCCATGTCAAGGCAACTGAAAAAGTGGCCGCCTCAAAGCAAAGCGTACTAGTCAATCTCGGCAGCGAAACCGGCTTGAGTGTGCTGGAAATAATTGAATCGGCCCGTAAAATCACCGGGCGTAAAATTCCGATGAAGATAGTTGACCGCCGTCCCGGGGACCCGGCTAAGCTGGTTGCATCGGCCGATCATGCATATAAACTCCTCAATTGGAAAGCACAATTCAGCAGCGCTGAAGAACTTATAGAGACGACCTGGCAGGTATACAAGAAAACTTATGGATAAAGAGGTAATCACAAACGCCCGTGAACGAATGCAGGGGTTTTGCCGGGTCTGCCCGATTTGTGACGGTCGGGCATGTGCCGGGGAAGTCCCCGGTATGGGAGGCACCGGTACCGGATCCAGTTTCAAGGAAAACCTGCGAGCTCTGGCTCAAGTAAAAATTCAGATGCGAACTCTCCATTCGGTTTACTCAACCAACACGGAAACCCGCTTATTAAATAGAAGCCTCGACATGCCGATTCTCATAAGCCCCCTCGGCGGGGTCCGCTACAACATGTCAAGCCTAATAAGCGAAGATACCTACATTGAATCTATGGTCTGCGGAGCTGAAAACGCGGGAACCCTGGGTGGTACCGGGGATGGAGAGGTCCCGGAAATATTCAACGCCGCTTTACACACCTTAAGTGCACACCCCCACACAGCCCTGCCCTTTATTAAACCGTGGGCGGAGCAACAGCTTTTAAAACGAATTGAAGAGCTTCAATCGGCGGGGGCGGAGATATACGGAATGGATATCGATGCTGCCGGTTTAATTACGCTGAAGGAGATGGGCCTCCCGGTGTATCCCAAACCCCCAAAGGAAATTCAAAAAATTGTAGAGTCTTCGGATATGCAGTTTGTTCTCAAGGGCATAATGACCCCCGATGAAGCCTTGATAGCCGTGGATGCCGGGGTACATGCAATTATAGTCTCCAACCACGGGGGCCGAGTATTGGACCACACCCCGGGAACAGCAGAGGTGCTGCCGGAAATTGTTAAAGCCGTACAGGGAAGAATCCCGGTACTAGTTGACGGGGGCATCCGCTCCGGGGCGGATGTATTCAAAATGCTCGCCCTGGGGGCGGATGCAGTAATGATCGGCCGCCCAATGGCAATAGCGGCCATCGGCGGAGGAGCTGATGCAGTTACGAAAGAACTCCTTACGCTAAAAACAGAATTACAGGAAGTAATGACTATGACCGGTACTCCCGATATCAATAATGTAAAGAACCGTTTTAAGATTTATAGCTAAGCCATTACCCCCTTTTTTTCATAGGATTCTTGTATTTTAAAAGCACCCACAAATTATTAACTTTTGAAACGCCAAAAAATTTTACATAAGACTTGACTTTCATTACATAAAAACTAATAAATTTACCAAGGAGGTTTGAACAATGTTTGAATGGTTACCCTTTGAAAAACAGGAAGGTTCCTGGAAAGAGAAAGATGTACTGGTACTGGCACTTACCACCTGTGCCTTCTGCACCCGTGGGATGGAGTATCTGCGAAATAAGGACATAGAATTTCAGTATGTATACGTTGACAAGCTATCTCCCCAAGATAAAAAGAAGCTCTCCGAGGAGTTTAAGGATAAATTTGGACAAAGGGCCCTTTTCCCCTCCATTATCATTGATGAGTCGGATTTTCAATTGGGTTTTATAGAAAAAGCGTGGAGCAAATCTTTGGGATTAGAGGATTAAGGTTTTACCCATGAACCCCCAAGAAAAAACCCTCGATGACATAATCGACTTTATTCACAGGGCTGCACATCAATACAACTGGGCGGTGATACAGGACAGGCAGTTTCTCAATGACCTTGCTGAGGGGTTACTCACAAACTACCGCCGTTTCGGCTTTTTTCAATGCCCCTGCCGTGACAGTTACGGCGACCGTGAATACGACCGGGACATCATGTGTCCATGTACCTACAGTTTTGAGGATATTGAGGAGTACGGCCAGTGTTATTGCGGACTGTTTCTTTCCGAAAAGTTTGCAGCCTCAGGGGAATTCCCTGTACCTATTCCTGAGCGGCGGCCGGAAGAAAAATTTCCTTATTGAGGTGCCTTCACAAATCTCTGATTTTTGAAAGCACCAGGGCTTATTGATGTAATTGCCCTATTGAATCTACAAGTTGTCGCCACCAACTTCCGAGCTTAACTTCAATCGGCACTCTTATCGGGTAACTACGGATTACGGTATCCCCGCTGGTAATAAGTGTTTCCCCGATCTTTGCACCAGCTTCAAGGGGAGCTTCTAAGGGCAGATCCAGCTGGTGCCGGACTTGAATCTGTGCAGCTGTATCAAGGGGCAGCACCAGAGCCACGGGTGAATGGATTTTTGCCTGTATTGTATTCGGTACCCCCCTCCACACCTTAATACTCCGCAGGGTAGGGAACTGTGGTTCAACTCGGGTAAAATGATAAAACCCGTAGGAGAGTAAATTCACCCCGTCAATCGCACGAGTTAAGGCCCCCTCTCGGCCGCTCTCCCCCGGCCCGCCCAGGACAACCGCCACCAGACGTCGCCCATCAGCGCGGGCGGTAAGGGAGATATTGTAGCCGGATTCATCAATATACCCGGTTTTGAGCCCATCGACCCAGGGATGTCGGCCGACCAGCACATTGTAGTTCTCTTGCGTGATAGGGCCATAGGTTGATGAAGATACACCTGGAGGAGGATAAGTAAACTCAGACAGAGTGTGCAGCATTTTTAGAGATTCCGGATGCTGTCTGATATATTCACAGCAAAACAGGCCGAACTCTTTCGCCGTTACATAACTCTTTTCACTTAAGCCGGCGGGATCATCAAAATAGATATTCTCATATCCTAAAGCGCTGACCTCCTGATTCATCAGTTCCACAAAATTGTCTACAGAACCTGCAAGCAGCCGTGCCAGCATCAGGGCGGCATCGTTTCCGGAGGGGACAGCTAAGCCCTGCATAAGCTGCAACAGAGTCACTTCTTGTCCCTCTTCAAGGAACATAAGGGATGAACGGCGCGGCAGTTGTGTAAAGTCATCCGAAGCCTCTACAGTAACAGTTGCATTCAGGTCTATCTCACCGGATTCAATCGCTTTAAACGCCAGATGCAAGGTCATGAGTTTGGTCATTGATGCCGGGGGAATGGGGAGATCACCATTTTTCTCGTAGAGGAGCGTACCGGTTTCATACTCATACACCGCCGCCGCCTTCGACATAATGTGAGGAGAAATATCACCGAAGAGAGCCGCAGTGATACATAAAAGAAAAACTGTAGTCCCTATTGTCCGTGCGCCCTTTTGCATCTTCTTGTCCTTTTCTTGTCCATTACAGTGTCGGAATAATGTACCCCTCCTATAATGAGAAAGGGTGCATAGTGCAAAGATATCAAAAAAAGATATTTACATCACTCCTTTAAAGGGCTATAGTGCTGAACGATAAGAGAACAGTCATGGAACCAACATTAGTTGCATCATTCATCGGCATTATCGCCACTACTCAAATTCATATATCAAAGGGACTCCAAAAATACGGGATAGATGCAATACGGCCGGAGGAACACCGCCTTCATCAAGTGACCCACCAGCGTCGCAAAAAGATCACCTACTTCAGCGGCATAATTCTGAACAATCTCGCCTTTTTGTGGGTCCTCGTCGCCAACCTTTATGCCCCGACTTCATATTACACCAGTATGTTTGGGTTCGGATTGGTAGTTTTAATGCTCTTCTCCGAACACATACTTCATGAAAAACACACCCCCCTTCAACATACCGGTGCTGTTGTCATTGCCCTCGGTACAATCTTGATTGGTATCAGTAGAAGTACAGGCGATGTGCCTCCGATGAGTGCTGTTGAGATAGATACCGTCTTGGTCTTTATTTCAATTTATTTTCCGGTAAATTTTGTATTGCTGGGCCTTGCCCTAAAACTTCATTGGAAAAAGCCCCTGGGGCTTTTTTTCGGCACCCTTACCGGCTGTGCGGCGGCGATGGATCCTATTTTAAAGGGAATAGGACAGAGCGTTGGAACTCGTATTCATCTTATTCCCCATACTTCAGCGGGCTGGCTCATCTTTTTAGCGAGTTTCATATTTGGAGGGGTAGCTTTTTTCTTTACTCAAATAGGATTTTACAAGCACGCTCGTGCCTCCACTCTGGTAGCTTTTCACAATATTACTCTCATCCTCAATCCACTTTTGCTGCTCAAGTTGTCATTGCCCGGTTTTACCCTCACCCGGTTTCAATCCGCTGGGGTATTAGTAGTTGTAGTGGGAATTCTTCTTATGTTTTCCGAGGCTACCCTCAGTTTCTTCTTCAAAGCAAATCAACACAACAGAGAATGAATTTCGATTGTATTTAGCCTCTGTTTCTCCTATACTACTGAGAGACGGGGGATGGGCGTGAATGATTTTGATCGAATAGAAACCGAAGTATATAAAGCCGGCCAAATGGCACGGGCAGCCCAACGAGAGGTAGTGCGAAGTTATAAGGACGACGGTTCGGTGTTGACCGATGTTGACCTTGCAATTGAAAAGCAGCTTACAAAAGTTATTCGGCAGGAATTTCCCGACGCCAACATAGTAAGTGAAGAATACCCCAGCGAGTTCCAATCCGGCCGGGATTTTACCTTTACAATCGATCCTATCGACGGGACGGACAGTTTTAGCCAGGGCATGCCCGGCTGGTGTGTTGCCGTTGGCATTCTTGACGCCGAACTTGAACCTATCGGTGGTATCGTCTCCGCCCCAAGATGGGGGTGCGATCCGGACAATGGAATTTTCATTCGGCTGCTTCCAGGTAAAGATCTAAAAACTGACGGACTACCCGCTCATCCTTCTGCACAAGAAGATATTGACGGTTCACAGATAATGATTGGTTCAAAGGTACATCGAAAATACGACTTTTCCGGTTTTCCAGGTAAAGTAAGGAGTATCGGTAGCTCAATACTTCACATTATCAGTCCTCTGATTCACCCAGTAGTGCTTGGGGCGTTTATTCCACCGGCGTTCATTTGGGATATTGCCGCCGCCCACGGAATCATAAAAAGCCGGTCTTACATTTTAGAATATGTAAACGGACAAGCGGTAGTGTATTCTACCATGGTACACCGCCAAACAGCAGCTCATCACATGGTGTGCGGTACAAAGTACAGCATTGGAAATATTAAAAAACACCTCACTATGCTAAAATAGAGAAGTACTGAATGAGAGGTGCTCATACTTCTTTAGCATATGCTTTCCTAGGTACACAAAGGGAGTATCTAAAGCAGCAACTATCCACTTCAGAAGATACGTAGTTATCATGATCTCTAATAAAACTCCCGTAGAAAATACCCCATAAAAGGCTATTAAAGAAAAAATAACTGAGTCCAACAACTGACTCACCATAGTACTGAGATTGTTTCGTATCCAGAGGTGCTTAGAAGCCGGCCATCTCTTCTTCCAAAAATGGAAAGCCCATACATCGTGGCTTTGAGACACACCGTACGCAATAAGACTCGCCAACATAATGCGCGGAAGAAATCCAAAAATAGTAGCTAAACTCTCCTGGGCAAAGTCTTCAGGAGAGGGAGTGAAAAAGAGGGCCAAATTCATCAATAGGGTAAACATTATGAGCGAGAAAAATCCGATAATGACCGCCCTTCCCGCCTCTTTTTTTCCGTAATTCTCACTTAGAATATCAGTTACCAGGAAGCTGGAGGCATATACAATATTTCCCAGGGTGGCGGTAATACCAAACAGTTCAATTGTTTTAGTCACTTGAATATTGGCCACCATTACTGCGACGGGAATCCAGATAAAGAGACCGAGTCGCCCCCAGATTCTATACGCCAGTATAATAGCCCCGAAATTCACAAGAAGAAGTACAAGCCATAGCAGTTCATTCAAATTAGACATCCTCCAGGGCTTCACGTATTTTAAGGTACAACTCACTCTCGGCTTTTAACTGTTTCAACAGTTTAGTTAAAACACGACTATGCGCTTGTGCAGGGGTAAGCCCACCGTCCTTTACCGCGGAACTCTCGTAACTGTAAATAGAGTTGCCGTCATATTCGAGGCTTACCACAGCCCAGGCCTGGGCCATATCTGGAGCATCCTCCATATATTTTGGAAAATCTTCTACAAACAAATCCACTTGTACATTGTAGCCCCCGGTAACTTTCTCCGGTGAAAACTCAAAAGGCAAATTTTTATCAGAAAAAAGTGCCCGCACTTCACTCTCCACAGACCTTCCTACATCGGCATTCTTTATATCGACAATTAAGCCGGCGTTAATTAAGCCGACCCTGGCCAGCAATTCAGCGTAGAGGGTGTTCATTTCCCCCGGCTCTATTTCTTCAAAGGCATCTTCTTTAAAGACATCAAGCTTTGCTCTTACCAGCAGTTTACTTTCTCCTGGAATATCAAGACCTGAAGGTAATTGAACCCTAAAGTTACCCTGTGGGTCCGTTTTGCTTTCCCCAAGGACATCGCCATCTTCATTTTGAAGTACTACGGGAACGGTTCCGATAGTTCCAGTCAGGGTACTGGTGAGCTTGCCTTCAACAGAAATTATCTCTCCCACATGTACATCAAGCTCATTCTCCTTCACCATCATACCCAATGAATCAAAGTGCTGCTGAATAGAACTCTGCACTAGGTCACTGAGATTACCTGATTCACCGGCAATGTTTCCAACAAGCTTTTGTCCGAAAGAAGCTCCCCTAATAAGCTCAGCACCCCTTTGCAGCCGTTCTACACGGGCAATGAAAGCAGAATTGCTATCTGTAAGGACAGGATTCAGCAGATCTTTTACCCGGTTTACTACTTCCTGCCGCCGTCGGGTTTGAATAGCATCCCACTTTTCCTTACTGAGTCTTACATATACCCAATAACCGGCGGACCGGCAATAGTAGGTATCTACAGTTTTAATATCTTCAATGTGAGTTTCAACAGACTGATTCACCAGCTCTTCCACCTGCTGGGTATATTCACCTTCGTTGTTGCTTGACGTCTCGATTTTTAGCTCACTTGAGATTTGGGCTGATATGCGAGTTGCCAGATCGGCCCGTGCCCTCGCCTCGGCAATTGGGCGATCATCCGCCTGGTTTCCCGTATCCGACGAGCCGACGCCGACATAGTAGCCTTCTTTTTCAGGACTCCTCATCCACTCAGGTTCTGGAGGACATTCTGGAGCGGAAACACAACTGGAAACTGCAATTCCCATCACCCCAATGAGAAGAAATCCCGAAATTACATGCAAAAACTCTCTTTTTTTCATTTATCACATCTCCCACTTCAGTCCTTACTTAGGGCATACAGCTAAACTGTAATAAGTATTCCCATCTTTAGAAACCCACCTGTCGAGTACATAAAAACCCTTTACGACCGTATCTGAAATTTCAAGATTTAACTGTTGATACGCACTGCCTTTATACTCTACTTCCATATCATCCCTACGCTGTTTCACCTCAATATCAAGCTGCTTCCCCAGGGCTGCTAAAGCCTGCCGATCCGAGTGCAGAAATGATTCGGCGATAAACATATGCCGTTGGGCAGTACCAACGGCGGTAATATACTCATCAAACACCGGTAAATCGGTGAACCACGCAGGGGCGTTGTGTTTTATCTCCCTGGAAACAGAGAACCGGGGCAGTGTATTCCCCTTCAAAAACCCCTGGAAATAGGAGCCTTGGACATCCCGATAATGGGCAGTTATTTCAATTTTATCGACCATAGATTGAACTAAATCTTTATCAATCTCGACATCTACTTGTTCTTTATACCCCATATCACGATTATTACTCTGAGTAAGAAACTTGGCGGTTACAGACGCTTTATAGTGCATTGCAGCTTGGCGGGCAAGAAGCATGAGCCCCATATTAAATTCATCCTCCCGATTTCCCATTCTCGGCACTGCAGTGAAGAAACGGGGATTGCCTTTCTCCGGGACCGTAGTGAGTAATTCACGGTAAGGTGATGTGCTGAAATCAATACGCCCCGAAATTTCAATTACCGGCGGCCTTTTCACCTCTTCGCTTTTCGACTCTCCACTCTCAGGCCCACCACTCTCTCCAGCATCAGAAGTAGCCCTTGGACCCGAGCTGCTCTTGTTTCCTCCTGCCGAGTGTGGAGCACCCGCACAAGATAAGATGAGGAGAAGAACAATAAGCCCAAGGGGGATTATGGCTGCGGCAGAAACAGGTTTATACATCATGCCTTACTCTCTTTTTGTAGTAGTTGGTAGCTATCAGTATAACAAATGATCATGACAATTTCTATTATTCTCTACACAGGAATTCGAAATGTGAGCATTCTAAATTTGAAAATTTTGGTAAATTTTCCAAATTTAGAATAGCTGTTCTCTACAAAAGAGGGCCGCTTTTAAATATAAGCGGCCCTTGTTACAACGATATAATCGCTATAAGTGTACATTTTTATCCACACCCTCATACTTCTTACGTTACTATAAGAATAACAAGGGCTGTTTTATGAAGGAAGTTGTTTTTTTACTCTTCCTTTACCGGCTGTGATTTTGTCGGATTATTTTCAGTTTCATGCTCCAACTGCTTTAATGCATCGGCTGCTTTAAATTCGGCAAAGGCAGCACTTTCATTTCGTTCAAAACTCTTGGCAGCATCTTCAAACGACCCGAGCATGCTTTCTTTGTTGTACACCATAAGAATCCATACACCGCCGTCTTCCATAGGAGCGCGCTGCTGGGTAATTGATCCACTTAGGGTAGTATCAGTTACCTGTCGGGTAATGGTTTCGGCAAACTCAATCACTTGAGTATCATCACCAACACCTGCTTCCTGAGCATACGAAGTAACAGCACTTTTGATTTGTGCATCTATCTGGTTTGCTATATCCGCCCGGGCATTTGCCTCAGCTACTTTTATTGAAAGGGGAAGGGTTGACTGTTTGGCATACCCAACACCATAAATAGCATCAGTTGCGACGGGCGGGTTCAGTACAAAATCAGGCAGGTTGGAAGTGTCGGTTTTTTCCCCGCCCTTATCTTGTTCTGCGCTCTCTTTGCCGCCGGCACAAGAGAACAACAGGGCCGCAGCAATTACTACGGTAATCAGCAAAATACTCTTTTTCATAATACAACTCCTCATTTAGTTTTCTAGTTATACAAAAAAAGAGTAACGCTATTGCGGCTAGTTTTCAAGGTTTTTGAATTATTTTTGCTATAAAACTACACTTTTATCATGCTTTAAGATAAATTGCTTGTATTAAACAAAATGTGGGCATTCTCACTTTGAAAAACTTAATAAAATTTTCAAATTCAGAATCGCCGCTTTGACAGCTTTTGAAAGGATGTGTATATTTAATTATGGCCAAAGAAAAAACTTACTACTACCTAATTGACAAACTTAATGCCGAGAACGCCGGCACTTTTAAAAAAGCCCTGCGCACTGTCGATTCCATTAAAAGTATTACCATTCGACCTAACGAAAGACTGGTTGAACTTGTTTCTACCCGAAATCCGGAGGATTCAGTAAAAATTGCATGCGACATCTCGGGCACTCAGTTTAGAGTCAGGGTCAAAAGTCGGTAAACAGCCACTTGTGCAATCCCGGCGCTTTTAGATTGTCACTTAGCATTGTCACTCAGAATTTTCCCTTTGGACGTACACAACCTCAACAGCCCAGCCCGCC